>JACCDT010159850.1_pt1 | contig 138217 bp, 73 predicted proteins | sample 7446291 | NCBI WGS metagenome assembly JACCDT01 (sample SAMN15323446, study PRJNA562643) | freshwater metagenome | isolation source: river surface water | place: USA:Blue River Watershed | collected 2017-08-17 | reverse complement strand
TGGTCGCGCCCGTGTAGGTGTTGGCGCCGGAGAGCGTCAGATTGCCCGCTCCGGACTTGATGAAGGCGCCCGCGCCCGAGATCACGTTGGCGAAGGTCAGCGCGTCGGAGCGGCTGATCTCCAGCGTTCCGGAGTTGGCGATGGCGCCGCCACCGACCGAGCCCGTCGTCGAACCCGAGCCGATCTGCAGCTTGCCGGCCGAGATGGTGATCGCTCCGCCGAAGGTGTTCGCGCCGGTGAGCGTCAGGTTGCCAGCTCCGGACTTGGTGAAGGCGCCCGTGCCGGAGATCACGTTGGCGAACGTCAGGTCGTCCGAGCGGCTGATCTCCAGCGTGCCCGAGTTGCTGATGGCTCCGGCGCCGACCGAGCCGGTGGTCGAACCAGCACCGATCTGCAGTTTGCCCGCCGAAATGGTGATCGCGCCGCCGAAGGTGTTCGCGCCGGAAAGGATAAGGGTGCCAGCGCCGGACTTAGTGAGCGTGCCAGTGGCTCCGGAGACAACGCCGGCGAACGTACCGTCCGAGACCGTCAGGGCCGTCGAGGAACCGAGGGCGATGTTGCCCCCGTTGAGCGTGGTCACGGCGGCCGTGGCACCATCCACCTTCACGGTGCCGGCGGAAAGCGTCCCGATGCTCACATTGCTTGCGAAACGTGTCTTTCCTGCGCCACCAAGGCTGGTAAGCGTCACCGTGCCGGTCGCGGCACCAAAGAGAAGCGCGTCGTCGGCCACGTTGGCGTTGGTGATCGCACCAGTGATCGACAGGCCGGAACCCGAGATCGTGGCCGCACCTGAGCTATTGAGCGTCAAAGTGGCGGCGGGGTTGTAATTAACCGCGGTGAGTATCGCGCCGTTGACAGCGATGGCCGAGGTGGCGCCGAGGGCGCCCGCGGCGGCGTTGAGCGTACCCCCGGAAACCGTGGTGGCCCCCGTGTAAGTATTGGCCGCGTTAAGCACCAGCGTGCCGGACCCCGACTGAGTGACGCCACCCGCCCCGGAGATGCCTGTTCCGCTGAAGTCCGTCCCTTGGGTGACGGTGTTGCTCCGGCTGAACGCAAGCGTCGCGCCAGCGCCCACGCTGACCGCGCTGGCGGCGGCGAGAGATCCGCTGGTCCCGCCGGCGCCCAGTTGGAGAACACCCGCGTCGACCTGGGTGGCGCCGCCATAAGAATTAGCTCCGGTAAGCACGATGGTGCCTGCGCCAGCCTTGGTCAGGCCGGCACCCTGCCCGCTGATGACTCCGCTCACCGTTGTGACGTTCGTGGTCTCATTGCTGATCCAAGTCTGGGTCGCCCCGAGCACGACGTTGCTGGAAACCGTATTAGCGCCCGAGCCTGGCTGAACAATCAGACCCCTGCCCTCGCGGGCGCTCAAAGTGAGGGTGTTGCCCGCAACCGTAAACCCAGCGGTATTGCTTGTCCCCGTTCCCGTGAAAGTGATGCTATTGACCGTGAAATCGCGGCCCAAGGTCGTGGTCAGGTTGCTGGCAGTGTTCGCGGCGAGGTAGAGGTTATCGGTGAAGGCAGGCACCCCGGCGTTGTCCTGGCCGGCGGGAGCGTCCAGCCAGTTGGTATTGCCGGAGTTGGCCGCGGACCAGACGGCATCCTGATCGCCGTTCCAATAAAAGTTACGGGAGGCGGCCTCGACCACGAGGAGATTGCCGGTGGCGTTGAACTGGCTGACATCCCAGAGCAGTCCGAAGCCGAGTTCGAAAAGATTAAGGTCGGTGCCCGTCTCGGCCCCTGTGCGGAATCTTCCCCCATTGTAAACGGTTCCGCCAAGGTTCAACGAGAGCGCTGCCCCAGCCCAGTCTGCGACGTTAACGACATCCCCAGCCGTAGGGTTGTATCCCATGTTGGACAGGGTCACTTTACCGCCTCCGGCGACCGTCAACGCACCAGTCACGAGCAGTTTATCATGCTGAGCAGCCGTCACCGGGTCATTGAGAAGATGGCCGTAGGTCGAATCCGTGACATGGTTGGCGTTCCAAGTGCCGTAGGCTGCTCCATGGATACCAACGACGTTCATCGCGGTGTAGCTGGCGCGCTTTAACTGCAGGGTCGCCTCGGCGCTAGCAGCAAGGGTGAGCCCGCCGTTGACGACCAAGGTGCCGAGGGCACCGCCGGCCTCATCACCCGGACGGAGCAGCCCGCCGATCGAGGCGTCGCCTTGGATGACACCAGTGCCGGCCACGACAGTACCTGCGACGGAGGTGAAGCGAGTGCCGGCGATGCCGGCCGCACCGGTATCCCCGACGCCGCCACGACCGATCTGCAGGATGCCTTCGTTGACCGCGGTCGTGCCGGTATGAGCGTTATCGGTCTGGAGGGTTGCCCAGCCGTTGCCGGCCTTGACGATATTGAGGGCGGCCGAAGCGAGGGCGCCTGCGCCTGGTGCGAAGAATTCGCTATTGAGAGTGCCGTCCCGGAAGTGCGCGTTCCAGACGGTCTCGGTGCTGGCCGGCGTGCTCTGGGTGATCACGAGGGTGCCGGGGGTGGTGGCGGCGTTTTCGATGATGACCGAGACGCCGTTGGCACTGGCGCCCATGGTACCGCCGGCTGACCCGCCGAGGAAAGGCCCGACGCCACCGTTAGTGCTCAGCGAGCCGATGATGCGGTTTCCGGAGGTCGCACCGCTTAGTCCCGAAGAACCATTGCCACCGACCTGAAGGATGGAGTTGAAGCCCATGTCCACGTCATTGGCGACGCCGAGCGCATTGGCGGATTCGAGCCTAAGGATGGCGTTCTCATCCTGGTCGAACGACGTATGGATACTGATTCGAACGTCCCCCGTCCACAGGCTGTTGTTATTCCTCAGCACGAGCAAATTATTCACGCGGCCGTTGGTGTTGTCATTGGCGTTCCCCGTATCGTCTGAAGCAAAGACCAGGTTGCCGCTGGTCGACGCACCATCAAAAAGCCTTCCGTTCAGGTTCGCGTAGTTGACGCTGCCACCGGTCTCAGCCGCGTCGTTGATGAGGACGATCAGGTTGTCGTTGAGCGTGACGTTTCCGTTGAGCTCGATCTGGCTGCCGTTAGCAAAGGTCTCGATCAGCAGGCGCTTGGACTGGGCGGGGTTATAGACGACGCTGAGGTCGTGATTGAGTTCGAAGGTGGCGCCGGCGACGCTGTCGCTGATCGGCGCCAGCTCGGCTATGCCTTGGCGACTGGCAGAACCTAAGGTGATGATCTTGCTGCCGTTGGCGGCAAGATAGCCAGTGCCAAGATTATCCGCCTGTCCCGAGGCATACAGACGTCCCTGCAGGATGGTGAGGGCGCCGGTGAACTCAGGGATATTCGCATTGATCGACAAGGTGCCCTGACCGTCCTTGATGATGTTTCCGTTACCCGTGGTGTAGCCGGTGCCACCGTTGTTCAGACGCAGGGTCTGTCCGCTCACTACGTCGAACGTCGTCGTCCCCTTGATCGTGTTAACGCCGTTGAGGTTGACGTTACGGCGGTTATTGGGGTTGGGCACCGGAGCCGAAAGCTCCGTACCGCCCGCGGCGTCCGCCGTATTGTTATCCACGCCGGAATTGATGGTACCGACAGACACGTAGTTATTGCCCTCAAAGGTCAGCCACTCGCCGATGGAATAGCCACCCGCGTTGTTCGCATTCCCCATCTGGATAGCGAAATTCGTGCCGGACCGGAACACCGTTCCGTCCATGAAGGTATTGGAGGTGCCCAAAGCCGCGGTGAATTCGGACGTCTCATTGCCGGCGGTAGCGTTTCCATGGTCTACCGCGAGGCGGAGAGTGCCCTGGCGCACGTCGATCAGGCCACGGAAGTCCGGGTTGCCGGCGGTGCCGAAAGCAGCCAAAGCGCCGTTGAGCGTGAGCGTACCCGCTCCGACCTTGACGAGGTCGCCGCGATATGTGGCGTTTGAGGTGACGGCGGTATCGAGGTAGAGTTCGCCGGCACCGTCGGCAACGTCGAGGGTGCCCCCGTTGCCCTGGAAATCGATGCCCTTGGAGCCCAAGCTCATCATGCCGGTGCCGGTATAGCGCAAAGTGCCTCCGTTCATGACGACGGCGTTGGCGGTAGCGTTGGTGCCAAGCTGGTTGGCATTGCTGAAACTCAGCACCGCGCCGTTGATGAACGTCTGCCCGTCATAGGTGTTCGTGGCGCCAAGCACGACGGCGCCGGTGGTGCCGATCGTGGATGCGTTGGTGGTGCTAGGGCCGGCGATGACTAGGTCCACACCCCCTCCCGTAATCGGCACGTTCAGGTTCAGATTACCGGTCCCGTAATGGTGGAGGATGAGCTCCACACGGCCGCCGCTGGCGGTAAGGCCGGCGCCGGCCGTGCCCGTGATGGTCTTGTTGGCGGAGCCGACGTTGCTGCTGAGAAGCAAAGCGGAGCCCGACTGCGCCAAGGAGGAGGATGCCAACGTGAGGACGTTGCCTCCGAGGTTGACCGTGCTGTCGGCATTCGCATCGAAACGCAGCGTGCTCAAAGTGAGCGCCGCGCCGAGATTGCCGTAGAAGCCGGCGCCGCCGTTCTCGGAAACATCCTGATTAGCGACCCAGGAGGCGACGCCATTCTGGTATTCGTCCAAGGCGCGGGTATAGGCGCGGACGTCGTTGCTGTTGCCGGCGTCGGACATGGCGAAGTCCGTCGCCGTTCGGCTGAGGGTGCCATAGGTCATCCAAGGGATGACTTGGTTCTTCACGGCCGCCGTCGTGGCTGAATTGAACTGCAGGGTGATCTGGGCAGTTCCTCCGGCGGAGCTGTCTTCGACAAGATTGGCCGTGACGCCCAGGCCGCGAGTGAAGTTGGACGCAGGGGTGGTGCCGTTGGCGTTGGCATTGCCCATGTTGATCGTCATGTTCCGCGCGGTCCCGGTATTCACGGTGCGGGCGACGATTTCACTGCCGCCCACGCTGAAGTTAAGCACCCGATCGGCGGCATCATTGGTGGCGAAGGCGGTGGTGGTGGCCGCTGCGCTTGAAGCCAAAGCGATGAGCGTGCCGCCATCGAATCGGGCGTTCTGGCCGCCGACCAAGGCCTGCACCGTGGCGCCGGTGTGATTCAGGAGCAAGGTGCCGCCCCCGAGCACGAAATTGGAGTCGCTGGCCGTCGCAAGCGAACTGTTCTGCAGGGTGACCTGACCACGTCCGGCCTTGAGGAAGCCGAAATTGCTGGGGGCGGTGCCGACGTTGCCGGTGATGCGCTGATTGAAGATCACCGTTCCGCCATCCGCCGCATAGAGATTAGGGGTCGCGCCGGCGGCAGTCAGCGAGCCGGTGCCATCGCCGAAAGTGACGCTTCCGGATTCGTTGATGCCGCCGATATACTTGGCGCCGGTGCCGGTCATCGTCCATGAGGCCATGTTGAAGACCTGTCCGGGGCGGCCCAGGATGATCGCACCGTAGGTGTTGCCGCTCGTGCCGAGGATGAAACCCTGCTGGCCGGTGCCCCCGTTGACGTCAAATGCCGTCGTCACGGAATCCGCATTAGGAATCTTACCGATGGCGGCGCTCGTCCAGAAGCCCGTCCCGTCGGCTGAGGCCGGATCGAAGTCGGCGATGAGCGTCCCGCGGGCGACGGTCAGGCGGCCGGCTGAGTTGTAATTTCGGCCAAGGATGAGATTGGTCTCATCGGAGCCCCCGCCGAGGGTGACTCGGAGGACTTCGTTCTCATTCGTACGGACGCCCGCCAACGTGGGCAGGGCCGAGATAGGATCCGCGATCGGCGCGGGGGCGCCGGCGACGTAACGGTCTCCGAACTGCCCGCGGACGATGAAGACGTTGTTGCCGGCGGAATTGAACTCGACCGTGCGAGGATCGATCGCGAGGACGTCGTTCGAGATCTTTACGTCACCCCCCGCGATATGGCCCATGATGAGGCTGGTCGCGGAGTTTTCCGCCCTGATGCGCGGACTGAAGATCGTGTGTCCGGCCGCGTCCACGTTGTCGATCGTCAGATTGGAGAACCACTGGGTGAGGTCGGTCTCCACATTCATGACCCTCTGGTCGCCCGCGAGGATGCCGACATAGATGTCCTCGCGGGCGGCTGCGCTGCCCACGCTGATGCCGTTGTTCGTGCGGAGTTCGGCGTTGCCGATGACGACGATGCCGTTCCCGTCGCCGCCGAGACCGAAGGACGAGCGGCCGTGGCGGCCATCCAGGAGGCCTTCGCTGACCGTCGTGATGCCAGCGTAGGTATTGGCACCCAGCAGATTGACGCGCGAGAAACCGGTCTTGGTCAGGCCAGAAGCATTGGTGATGGACGATGCTATGTTGAAATCGCCCCCCTGAATGGTGCCGTCAGTGAGACGATAGAAAGCGTTCTGGTTGTTGATGACGGCTTCCTTGCCGTTGAAATCGAGCGCGCCGCCGACCAGCTGGGTGGTGGAACTGGCCGTATTGCCGACAGTCCAGTAGCCGCTGCTGAGCATGCCCGAGCTGACCTTGAGCGTGCCGTCCACGAAAAGACTGATGCTGTGGTGACGGATCAGGCTGGTGGCGCCGGTGCCGTCGTGATCCGTCAACGATCCTAAGCGGAGCGTATTGACGGTGCTGCTCTCGCTCATCACGGTCACCACGTCGCTGAGGTTGACGTTCTGGTGGACATTCGACAGCGACGCCGGATTGATGACGCCCGAGGAGGCGGTAAAATACTCGTCGTCATCCAAAGGCCGCAGGAACCCTCCGTCGAGGGTCATGAAATGGCTTCCCGTGGCGAACTGCAGATTACGTTGCACGTTCCAAAGGTCCGTGATGTTTCCGTTGTTGAAGCCGATCAGCCGGAAATCGGTGCCGAGGGAGAGCGGGATATTGCCGCCGAAGACACCCTGCGCGACGCTGAGGGTGGTCGAGTTGGCCGCACCTCCGCCGCCGATGAGTGCGGCGCCGGCCCCCAGCGCGCCGACGGACACCCGCGCGCTGTCACCGACGGCAGCGGTTCCGAAAGTCGAGCTGGCTTCAAGGTTGGTGACGCGCAGGGTCGCGCCGGCGGTACGCTCCAAGGTCGTGATGCTCAGGCCGGTCAGGACTCCGGCTGCGTCCGTCCCGTAGAGATCCAGGATGTTGGTTCCGGCCAGGGCCTTGACGGTGCCAATCGCTTCGGTGACGGCCGTCGACCCGGTATTGAGACGGAACCAGCCATGATGCATGTTGATGACTACGTCATCGGCGAGGCGGTCTCCATTGCTGCCTCCGGCGACTCCCGAGGTCGCCGCCAGGCGGCCGGTGTTATCGAGCGTCAGCATCCCTCGCCGCTGGAGATTGACGTTCGCGACGTCGGAGAAGGCGCCGTTGGCCCCGTTGAGCGTGAGGCTCCATTCGGCCCAGCCTTCGCCCGTCCCGTTGGTGGCGTAATCCACGCCGTTGATGCGGTAGGTGTGGCTTTCCCAAGGTGCGGCGCTGGTGCCGAGACGGAGCACGTTGACGTCGCCGGAGAACGTGTTGTTGGCGGTGAAACGGACGTCGGCCTGGCCTTGCTTGGAGAATCCGCCCGTGCCGGAAGCCACGCCGCCGAAGACCAGCTTCGCGGCGGGGGCGACGACGAGGTTGCCCTGTTCTACGACGGAATAATTCCCGACCGAATCGTTGATGATCAGGTTGCGGTTGGCGGTCCCGGTGAGGCTGAGAGCGCCGTCGAGGTACGTGGCTCCGTCGGGGATGGTGGAGAAATCGACCTGCAGGACGTTGTGTCCGCCTGAAATGCTGCGGGCACCGCCCGACGTGCCTGTCGCGGCCGCCGCGGCCACGCCGTTCATGGCGAGATTGACCGTATGCCGGGTGCCGAACCAGTTATCGAACAGGAGGCGGGCGCCGACGTTGGCCCCGAGGATCGAAGTCGTGTTGCCCTGCCCGCCCGCCTGGGCGCCGGTCAGGTCGGCCGCGGTGAGACCGGCGTAGGCGATCTCTACGCCTCCGGTGATGTTCGCCGCCGTGACGGCCACCCCGGCCGCGCCGCCGATGTTCGCGGCGACCTCGTGCCGGAAACGGCTGCCGCCTTCTTGGATGATCAGTTTCCCCAAGGCGGACGCGAACGACGGATCGGCGATGATGAAATTGTCCGTGCCGACGCGTCCGCCTTGCACGGCGAGCTCGAATCCGCCCCCGTCGATGACGGACGCATTACGGGTGAAGGCTCCGGACAGACTGTTGGCGTTGCTGAGATTGCTGTCAAAGGTACCGACGATCAGAAGCGATGCGTTCACGGTGCCTCCGGAATTGACAAGGGAATTGGCAAGCAGCTTGAGATGAGCCGTCTGTCCTGTTCCGGAAGAATTCCTGAGGGCGCCGGTGGCGTTGCCCTGGGCGTTGGTGAAGCCCGTGCCGGACAGATGGATCAGCTTGCGGACGAGATCGCTGTCATCGCCATAGTTCAAGGCCTGCCCACGAAGGTCCAGAGAGGCGCCCGCGGCGACCACCACCTCGTTGCCGACGCCGTGGGCGCCCAGCGCCCGGGCGCCTCCGACGTAGAGGGCGCCCCCGTTCACGGCGATCTGTCCGGAAAACGACGGCGTGTCATTGATGCTGGTGTAGCCGGCGTAGACATCCTTGAAGTTATTGGCCGAGACCTGCAGGATGCCGTTCCCGGTCTTCGTGAAGCCTTGGGTGCCGTGGATGATGCCGGTGATGTTCAGGCCGACGGTGCCGGAAGTGGTCGGCGCGGGCAGGCTGAAAGTGAGGCCGGCGAGAGTGGTGTTGTTGAAGCGTTGCTCTCCCGACCAGGTGCCGGTCGAAGTCGCGGTGTTGTTCTGGAAATTAATCGTCGTGCCTTCGGCGAAGGTCGTGACCTTGTTATTGGTCACGCCGGCGGTATACATGAAGTTCACGCTGCCCCCGATGTTGAGCAGTCCGTTGACCCTGCCTAAGGCGTTGGCCTGATTACCGACCCGAATCGTGCCGCCGTTGAAATTGATGGTACCGACAAACGTGTCGTTATTGTCATCGAACAACAGCACGCCTTGGTTGCCCGCGGCCAACTCGATGGTCCCGTCACCGGCGATCCCTGGGGTGTTATAGATCGCGGTGTTAGTGGTGAGGAAGCGGAGCGTGGTGCCTGCCGCCATATTCCATGCCGCGCTGGCGTTCGCAGCCGGCGTCGCATTGAGGCCGCTGAGGAAGGCGTCAGTGGCAGTCGACGGGGCGGCGGCCGAACCGCCGACCTGGATGGTTCCTCCGTAAAGGTTGATGTTGCCGGTGAAAGTATTCAGCCCGCCCAGATACAACGTCCCGTTCCCGGTCTTGGTGAGGGCCTGGGCGTTGGCGACGGTGTTATTCTGGATCACCGAATCGATCTGCAGCGCTCTCGCGCTGTGCTGATGTATGATAAGCGCCTCCAGTCCGGCGGTGGTGGCGGCGTTCTGGATCTGTCCGCCGGCGATGATCACGTCGCCGCCGGTGACATTGGGGGTCACGAGGAGGCCGCCGCCGGTCATGGCCAAGGCGCCGCTGAGCGTCAGGGTTCCGCCCGACGCGTTATTGAAGCGCAGAGTATTGGCCGTGCTGCCGACCGTGGCGTAGGTGGTGACGTCCACGTTGTTGGTGGCACCGAAGGAATCTACCGCGTAAGTCGCCAGAGCAGTGATCGCGGCATCGGCAGCCGTAGTCGCCGAACGGGCCCAGTCGGTCTTGGCGACGGTGGCATAGCCTACGCCAAGGATGCCGTTAGTGTCAGCAGTGTCAGTCGTAGCGATGCTCCCGGCGCCGAAATCGACGGTGCCTTGGCTATTGCCCCGGGTGATGGCGTTGAGGTTGATGGTCGCCGTGCCGGACGGTCGGATAATCGCATTGGCACCGGCGTCGAAGGTGACGGAAGCCACGGTTTCGGCATGGGTGCCTCCGCTCAGGCTGATCGTGCCGCCGAGACTTCCGATCAGGTTGGTTTGCCCGCCGACGTCTCCGTCGACACCGGTTATCGTGATGGCACCAAGACCGCCCAGAGTGAGCGCGGCGGCGTCGGCCAGCTTACCGTTGTCATTCGTGCCGTAGTCAAGGGTGAGCGTGCCGCTCCTGACCTCGGCCGTGCCGGTCCATCCGGCGCCGTGGGTCCCGGAGAAAATCATGGTTCCGGAGCCGAGTTTGATGAATCCGCCTGCTCCCGTGAGGGCGGAGGTGGCGTTGCTAAGGTTGATGGATGCTCCGGCATCGACGGCGACACGGAGGGAGGTCGTGGCCGTCACCAGTCCGCTCAAGTTCGAGGTGCCGGAGGTGGCGCGGAAACCGCCGCTAGCCGTGGAATTGGTGATGGCGTTGGCCAACGTGATGCCTTCGCGAATCTCCAGCCCTACGCCGGCGCCCCCGTTGATCGTGATGGTGCCTGAGCCGAGCGCGCCAGCGGCCTTGATGGCGAGCGTGCCGCCGGTGATGCTGACGCCTCCCGTGAAGGTGTTGGCGCCCGCTGCCGGGTCGATCATCCAAATGCCGGCATCGACCTTGGAAAGCGCGGTGGCCCCGCCTCCGTCGGTGAGCGCAGGACGGAAAACATTGTCGACGACCCCGGTGCCACCGAGGGTGAGCGTGCGGGTGCCCGAGCCAGTCAGAACCACGGACCCGGTGTTGCTCCAGGTCATGGAGGGTTGATTCGTCCCCACCAAGGTGCCGGAGGCATTGATACGGGCGCCGGAGGTGCCAAGCCCCATGGTGAAGAGCCGGTCTGTGGTCTGGCTGGTCAGACCCGTCCACGTCAGGATACCGCCGTTCGTGCCTGCCGTGCTGGTGGTGAAGACCAGGTTGGTCGCCGCGCCTGACGAAGCACCCAGGCCGCTGGCGACGCCGCCGTTGGCGAGTTGCGTGATGCTGATGCCGGCGTTCGCCGTGGCGGCTCCCGTGGATCCGAGCGTCGTCACTCCCGTGTAAGTGTTCAGCGCGGTGGCGGTCAACGTGCCTCCCGTCGTGCTGGCCTTCGAGACGGCGAGATTGCCGGCCCCCGTGATCAGCCCGTTCATCGTGCTATTTCCGGCGCTGATGGTCAGGGTCTGGCCGGAAAGAATCTCCGCCTCCGTGAGGATGTCGCCGGCCAGCGTGCCGATGGTCTCGGAATTGATGATCCGGAGCTTGGCCGTGCCGGAGAACACGCCGTCTCCCCCGTCGCCGCTGATGGTCACGCCCTGAGCATCGGCGATGGCGCTGCCGCCGGCCAGCTCAAGGATGCCGTCGTAGATGTTGGTGCCGCCGGTGTATGTGTTCACCCCGGCAAGACGCCAGGTCCCCGCGCCTTCCTTATCGACACGCGTGGTCTGGGACGAGGTGGGGTTGGCGATGGCGCCGTTAACGGTGTTGGAGAGCGTGTTGGAGCCATCGAGGACGACCGCACGCGTACCCGTGGTGCCGAAGGTGAACGCGTTGAACAAGTTCACTTGTTTGACGCCGTTGTTGATGATCTGCATGCCCGACGTATTCGTCGTCGAGACATTAGGCATGGCCCAGGTGATGTTGCTAAGGTTCGCAGTTCCCGTGTTCGGATCGTTGAAGATCACCGTCCCCGTCGATCCGCTCGGGTTGAGGACGTTGGTGCCCTGGCTGTAACCGGCTTCGCTAAGCTGGTCGGTGGAACCATACATGTCATAACGACGTCCGTTGAAATTATTGTTGCTCAGCGTGAACGTGCGGGCGACCGAAAGGTCGCCGGCGACGCTCGTAGTCTCCACGCCCGTCTTGAGGTCGCCGGCAAACTCCAGCATGCCGACCGCGACGGTCACCGCGCCGGAAAAATCATTCCCGGCGTTGGTCAACTGCCATCGCCCGGTGACGCCGAAACGATCATCGTCAGCCGTGGCGGGCATGCTGAGGGTGATGACATTGGCCGCCTCGGTGATCGCGCCGGTGATCTTGTTGAGGACAGGGTTGAAGTAGCCGCCGGACTGTCCTGAAAGCGTGAGCGTCTTATTTCCCACGCCGGTGTTCGTGATGTTTCCCGAGAGCGTCAGGCCGCCGGTGCCGTTCGCGGTGATCCGGACCGCGGCGGTGGTCCCGGAGAGATTAAGGTTCTTGGCGAACGTCTCCCCAGGACCAACGTATTCGATGTTTGCCGCGCCAGTGCTGGCGGCGGCTCCGAGATTGATGGTGGTGAAGGAACCTAAGGCGTTGGTCAGGTTAGGCGTCTGGATCGTGCCTTCGGTCGTGCCTGTGCCCAGGGTCAGCGTTCCCGTCGCCGAATTCGTCCCATACATCGCGACATAGTTGCCGAGGACGAGACTACCCGTGCCGGAGACGGTCCCGTTCATCATGCTGGCGGCGTTGTCGTCGAGCGTGAGGGTGTTGGCGCCGAGATTGATCGTGGCCCCATTCTGGGTCTGCAGCACCCCGATGGTCTCGTTTCCGACCAAGGTCAGCGTCGCTCCTGACAATACGGTGAGGTCATTGTCATTGTGGATGGTGTCAACGCCGCCGGTGCCTACCGCCAACGTGCCCGCACGCAGGTAGGAGTTCCCTGTGTTGAAAGTGTTGACCCCGAGAAGCGTGGTCGTGCCGGTGTTCTGGAAGATCCAGGTGTTATTACCGGAAAGCACGCCGTGGTAGGAACGGCTGGCGCTACCGTCCATCACCACGATGTTGTTGTTCGTGATGTTGAGGAGGTTGTTGGCGCCGCTGCCCACGATCGTGGCGTCCAGGAAGAGCGCACCCCCTGCTTCCGTCTGGATAAGATTACGCTGGGTTCCCGTCCCCGCGTTGGTAGCGCCGAGGTTGATGGTTCCGGTCAGGCTGACGTTGCCGAGGCCGGCCCGGATGATCTGGGCGTTCTTGGCGTTGGTCGCATCGTTAGCCGGGTTGAGGTTGAACGTGTTGGATAACGTGACGTCCTGATTGAAATGGGTGCGAACCGAGGCGATGCCGCTGGTGCCGGCGAAAGCGCTCGCGGTGACGGTGATTGCGCCGGTGCCGAAACTGGATCCATACGTGTCGTTGCCAAGCTCGGCGGAGACATTGACGTTCTGCCCGGAGGCCGGCGTGACGAGCAACGTGCCCGTGAAGGCGGTCAGGTCGCCCGTCAGGTAATTGGCGTTACGGTTGATCGCCAAGGTTCCCGCCCCAGAGATCGCGTTATGGATGACGTAATTGTCGTTGGTGCTGATGGCGAGCGTGCCTCCGGAGGCGATGCTGAGGGAGCCGACCCCCAGGAAGCCGCGCGCGCCCGCCAGGGTCCCGACCTGAACGATGGCGCCGGCTCCCACGCTCGTATCACCCCAGCGGGCGCCGGTGGTGGCGGCGGGCGCGAGGATAAGCGTGGATGGCGTGGCGCCGCCGACGCCGGTGAAACCGAGGTCGGCGCCCGGGAGGGCGAAGATCTCCCCGCTGATGACATGGCTGACGGCCGCGCCGGAATTGGAAACGCGTATGGTGCTGTCGCCCGGGAGGGTGATTGCTGCGTCAAGCGTGGTGGCTACGACGCTCCGGAGATCCAAGGTGCCGCCGTCCAGGCTGAGCAGCTCGCTGAGGGTTCCTCCGGCGGCGACATTAAGGAGCAACGTGCCTCCGGAGTCGACGGAGGTCAGGTTCGCCCAGCGATTGGTGACGCCGCCGGCGGCGAGACCCAGGCCGGCGTTGTTAGTGACTTCCAAGACGCCTCGCCGGACGGTCGTACGACCTTGGTAGGTGTTGGACGCCCCGAGGGTGGTCGTGCCGTCCCCGAGTTGCTCGAAATTACCCGTGCCGGAGATGACCGCGGCGCCTATGGACAAGGCATTACTGCGGTTTATTCCGAGGGTTCCGTTGTTCAGGATCGCACCCGAACCGACCATACCTGTCGAACTGCCGCCGACGACGGAGCCTCCGAGCTGCAGGTAGCCATAACCTATGCTGGTCACCCCGGTGCCGGCGACATCGTTGGTAAGCAGAGTACGGCCGCCGCCCGCGGTGGTGATGGCGGTGTTGGTTCCGCCGACATTGGACAGCACCAGGTCGCCGAGAGGATTGTGCTGATGGATGATCAGCTCGTTACCCGTGGCGTCGAGGGCTCCGGAAATGGTCGAGACATTGGCTCCGACCGAACGGAGATTAAGGATGCCGCCGGAGGCGATCGTGGTCGCCCCCGTGATATTGGCGGCGCCAGCGCCGCTGAACCGCAAGGTCTCAGCCAGGCCGCCGGCGTTGTCGCCCGACGCGGTGATGTCCACGTGCAGACCGGCGCCGAAGACGTCGGCGGAAAAGGACTGCAGGCCGGAGACCGCGGCGGCGGCTCCGTTGGAGACGGCCCAAGAAAGGCCGCCGAAGGTGGCATAACCGCCGAGAACGCCGTTGGCATTGGCGTTCGTGACGGCAGCTGAGTTGCGACCGAAGTCAACCGTGGCTCCGGCGGAACGATTGACAGCCGCAAGATCGATGAAATCGAGGCCGTTGTCGAGATAGCCGGTCGAAGAGCCGAACGAGCGGAGAGAGGACGCACCGGCTCCGAGCGTGGTCGCCGTGACGCTCTCCAGGACGCCTGACGTAGAATCCGTGCTGATGACACGTAACGAGCCTGCGTTCAGCGACAGGGCCCCAGTGCCCGGAAGAATATTGTTTCCGGTGCCGTAGTTAAGGCTCAGGGAAGCGTTGCTGGTCAGGGTAAGTCCGCCCGTATGGGCAAGATTGCCGCCGACGGTCAGGCCACCGAACCCGCTGAGCGTAAGCGCACCGGCTCCGCTGGAGGCCCCGGAGTAGGAAGCGGTGGAAGAGGTTCCGCTCCATCCCTCGCGGATGCTCAGTCCCTGCGTGAGCACGACGTTGCCTGAGCCCGCCAAGGAGCCGACGGTATCCGCGAGGGTCACGGTGAGCTGCGTCCCGGTTCCGTTCAGGTTGAGTCGCGCCGTGTCGCCGAGAACACCTGCGGCCAGGTTCACGGTGAGGGCGACATTCGCGCCGACATTATACACGCCGCCGTAGGCGTTGCTATTTCCGGTCATCGTCAGCGTAGCCGCCGACGACGCATTGATATTCAAAACCGCGTTGGCGGTACCGGTCAACGTGGTGCCGGTGCTCTGGGTGTTCTGATTGGAAAGGGTGAGCGATCCTGCCCCCAAGGCGATCGTTCCGGCGGAGCTGCTGGCGTTGATCCGGGTGACCGTCTGGCTCGTTCCGTTGAGATCCAGGGTGCCGCCGGTGAGGCGGAGGCCGGTGGCGGAGGAGAGCGTCCCGGAGATGTCGGAACCGAAAACGGCCCCGACGCCAGCCCCCCGGCCACGCACTCCCATTTGCAGGGTGCCGGCGGTGATTTGGGTTTCACCGGTGTGCGCATTGGTGCTGGCACCCATGAGACGCCAGAGATGGTTGCCGGACTTGACGAGAGTGGACGCGCCACGGATATCGCCATTGAAGGCGTAAACGCCGGCGAGGGTGTTCAGGTTCGGGGCGGTATTCTCGTTGACCGTGAGGCCGGCGGTCAGCGTGACGACCGGGTCCGCGGTGATGAGGTAATTGCTGGTGAGACCGCCGACAGGCTGGGAACCCGTACCGAGGATGATGCGGGCGTCTCCTTTGCCACCCTGAAGGAAGGGGATGGTATCACCGCCGGTAGTAGTCACGTTCAGGGTGACGCCGCGGTTGGTCATGTAAACCGTGTTGGCCCCATCAAGTCCTTGCGCGCCAGCTACGGTTAAGGTTCCGTTTTCGATGAAGGCGGGCCCGTCGTAGACGTTTGCCACTCCATTGCTCCAGGTAAAGTTTCCGGCTCCTTCCTTGATGATCCATCCCGTGCTGCCGCCGGGCAGGAAGGTGCCCGAGTAAGTGGTGCTGGTGTTGTCGCCACCGAGGGCGAGCACGGCAACGTTGGAACCGCTGGTAAGATTGATCGTGCTCGTGGCGCTTCCGCCCGCGAGGGACCCGATGCGCTCAAAGGAGGTCAGGTTGGTACTGCTGTTGGCGAAGTTGAGGGTCTGCGTGCCGGTGGCGGCGAAGACGAGCGCGGAGCTGTCGCTCAAGGTGTCATGCAGGGAAAACTTCTGGCCATCCCAAATACCTCCGACCTGGACGATACCGTCAACGATGGTGGTGACGCCGCTGTGGGTGCTGTTGCCGGTGAGGACGAGCGTGCCGGCGCCCGATTTGGTGAAGCCGCCGAGGCCGGTGAGGGCGCTGCTGAGGACGCCCACGGACGTTACGGTGGGGGCGAAATCAACCGTGGGTCCGGTGGGGACGTTCTGATTCACCAAGACGGTGTCGTTATCGATGACCTGGACGATGTAACTGGAAGCGGTAGCCCCGGTGCCGGAGATGAGATCACCGGCCTTCAGCCCGGCGGTACTGATGTTGCGGATGATGCGACCGTTGGCGGAGGCGGAGTCTGCGGTGGCGGCGAGCGCGGTGGCGGCACCATTGACATAGGAGGAGGTGAGCGTGGCTCCAGCCCCCAGCGCGAGAGTGGTGTTTCGCGTGCCGGTCAGGCTGCCCAGGCTGTCCGTGGCATTGGCGGTGAACGTGGTGTTCCAGCCGGAGTTACGGACGGAAACCGTATCCGCGAGCGAACCGCCGGCACCGAGCGCAAGGCCGCCGCCGGTCTGTCCGCCGAAGTTGGCGATCGAGACGGCACCGGTGAAAGTGCTGGCGCCCGTGAGGGTCTGGATGCCGACGCCGACCTTATTGAGCCCGCCGGTACCCGTGATGACGCCGGAGTAGTCGGTGCTCGTGTCATCGCGGCCGACGGTAAGAGTGCCGGCACCCATGAGCACGCTGGCCCCGGCGACGCCGGCAAGAGAACCGACGGTCTCGGCATTGCCGTTGAGATCCAGGGTTCCCGAGGCGCCGATGATGACGGCGGAACGATCGCTGATGACCTGGACGGAATTGGCGGCGCCGACCTGGAGCGTTCCGGCGTTGATAGTGGTGGCGCCGGTGTGGGCGTTGCCCCCCGTGAGAACGAGGGTGCCGACGCCCGCCTTGGTGAAGGAACCCTCGCCACTGATGACGCCCGCGAAGGTTCCGCCCGTCGTGTCGGACACCAAGAGGTTGGATGCCGCGCCTAGGGTGACGCGAGAGTTAGTCACCCCGGTCAGGGTGGCAACGGATTGGTTGAAGCCTCCATTGACCTGCAATGTGGAGCCGGCGCCAGTGAGGCTCAGGTTGGCGGAAGCCGAAGTGATATTGGCGGCATTGGCGACAACCCGTCCAGTCCCTGCGATGGTCAATCCAGTGGTGGCGGACCCTTTGTTGAACTGGAGCACGCCATTGTTGACGGCGGTAAGTCCAGTGTAGGTCAGGGCGCCGCCGGCGGTGAAGATCTGGGTGTAGGTGTTGTTTTTGACGATGCCTCCCGCTCCCGAGATAACACCTTGGTAATTCTGGGCGGTGCCGCCGGAGGTGGGATCGACGCCAGACAAGATCAGGTTGCCGGTGCTTAGGGTGAAGAACGCGGTCGACTGATCCCCGCGCAAGGCGGAGACGCTGACATCTGAGCTTACGGCGGGGTCAACGACGGCCCCCACGCCTGCCACGTTGAGGATGAGGCGCGAGTTGGGCGAAAAACCTCCGGCTGACCCGGCCTGCAAGGTGCCAAGCGTGACGGTGGTATCTCCGTAGTAAGTATTTGTCCCGCTAAGAACGAAGGTTCCGGCGCGAAGGTTGCTGAGCGAGCCAGCACCGGAGATGTTCTGCGTGATAGTTCGCTGAGCGAGCGTGGCCGCAGCCGTCTTGTTGATCTGGATTAGGCCGTCGTTTACGATCGTCGTACCCGCTCCGAACGTAGCCACGTTGCCGGCGACCGCATTATCACCGAAATTCAAAGTGCCCTGCGCGACCGTAGTTGTACCCGTGTAAGTGTTGTTTCCCGACAGAGTGACCGAGCCGGCACCCGCCTTGACGAGGTTCACCACATCCGTGCCGTTGTCTGCGATGACGGCGCTGACCGTCATGGTGTTCTGCTGATTCCAAAGGAACAGCTCGTCGGCGACGGCGTCAGCCGCACCTCCGGCAGTAAGGGTGCCGTTGGAAATCGTCGTAGTGAAGTTCTGGTTGCGGATCAGACCACCGCTGGTGACGTTAAGGGAGAAGCCGCCGAGACCGAAGGTCTGCGCGCCCGCTCCGTTGAACTTAAGGGTATTGACAGCACGCGCCCCGGTAAGCGTCAAGTTGGCGGTCTGCACTTCGTTCAGGGCCGATGTCCAAGACGCTTCGGCGGTGGTGGTCGCCGTGACGGCCGCGAAAGCACTGGTGGCGAAATCCGTCTGATTGATGACCGCCCAGCCGCCAAGGATGCCATTCACATTGGCGTTGCTGGTGGTGGCTATGCCTGCTGTGCCAACGTTAAGAACGGCTCCGGCCGAACGGGTGATGGCACCGGCTCCGAGGACGCCCGTGCCGGCTGAACGGGCAATCGAGTTCAACGTCCCACCAAGCACGAGGCTGCCCACCGTCTCGGTTCCGGCGCCAGTCCCTTGGAGATTGAGCGTGGCGCGATTAAGCGTCAGCGCAGCGGTGTCATTGAGCTTGTTCTGGCTTGCCGCGGATTGGTCAATGTTCAGCTGACTGCCGCCACCCACCGTCGTGGCCCCCAGACCCGTGGCTCCGTTGTTACCCGACAGCGTGACGGTGTTTCCCGTCAGGACATTCATGCCCTCGATGATCAGTGCACCGCCGCCTGTGATAGATCCACTCGTTGACCCCAAAACCACGGTGCCAGCACCGGCGACGCCTCCCCGAATTGTCAGGGCATTGCCACCGGTGGTGATGTCGTTGCTGACCGTCAACGTTCGTCCCGTATTCACCCTCCACGTCTGAGCAGACCCCAAGGCCAGCGTCATAGCGTTCGTGGCGACCGTGGTGTCCCTGGAGACCGTAAGATTCTGGCCGGCCCTGAACATGTCGATGCCACCTGCGCCGAGGGTGATCGTGTTGGCGATGGCCGCACCACCTGAGGCGTTGCTCGCGTTCTGTATCGTAATAGCGCCCCCAGGATTTATCAAAGTGCCGTTGAACAAGCTCCCGATGGATAAACCGTAGACCTGAAGATTCGTGGCGGTGGTGCCTGAGACGCGGAAAGTGGTCGCCGCCGTAATAAAATTACCGAAGATAATGTCGTCCGCCGCCGTGAAGGCGGCACCTTCAGCATAATTCTGGATAATCGACCCAGGTGCAGCAGGGGTGAAAGTGGCTGTATCCAGCGTGGCATTCGTCCCAGAGTTCTGTTTGTACAAGGTATCGGCCTTGGCCTGGGGCGCCTGGGAGACGCCAACGCCGAGCAGGGCCGCGGCCACCATGAGGGAGGCGCGGGACAATCCTCTGCGTCGGTGTCGGTTGGACGACATTACGGATGCAGTAGAATCCGGACCGGCACGGCCGATCCTCTGAAAAGGGGGTGAGTCACCTTGGGGTGTGACGGGATTTGTAGGGTTAAAATCCTAGTTTTACCCCCTATATTCAAACGGTTAATTAGTTAAAAATCTGTAAATCAATGGTTTGCCGACTTTAATTATCAAAAGTTTGTAAAGCCGCTGTATGATCACTTTTTGACTGATTTAAGACATAAAAAAGGGGGGTGCCGAGCGGCACCCCCCTTCCCTATCGGATTGTTCCAAGGTCAGGCCTTGGGAGAGACCTTACGGCGGCGACGGACGGCGGCGGCCGCGAGGGCCAGGGCGCCCAGGGCGAAGCCGTAGGTCGAGGGCTCAGGCACCGCGGTCAGGGTGATCGCGTTGTTCTCGAAGCTCAGGGACCAGAGACCGGCGGCCGAGGCGCTGCCGTCGGAGTGACGGAAGTCGCTGGTGTCGATCGTGAACAGGTCGTTGATGTTCGTGTTGGCTCCCAGATCGAGGGATCCGACCGTGGCGAAGCTGAAGTTCGCGATGTAACCGCCGTTGATGACGTTGTTCGTGAACAGTTCGGCGTTTCCGAGGGCGTTCGAGGCGTCGAGCGAGACGATCTTGAGGATGATCCGGTTCGCGCTGGAGGCGCCGCTGAGGTTCAGGTTGCCGCTCAGGCTGAGGAAGTCGTAGCCGATGCCCTGGCTCTGGGTGCGGTTGCGCACCTCCCAGACGTAGGTCGAGCCTCCGGCGATCGACATGTTGATGCCGTAGAGCGCCCCAGGCGAATTGCCCGGCGCCACGGTGCCGCCCGTGGCCACGGAGACATCGCCGAGCGAGACGCTGCCTACGCCGCCGAGGGTGCCGCCGGCGTTGACGTCGATCTGGTTGGAGACGGCCGCGTTGACGCGCAGGGTGCCGCCATCGAGGGTCACGGTTCCGGTGCCGAGGGCGCCGGCGTGGGTGACGTTGACCGTGCCAGCCTCGAGGGTGAAGGCACCCATGGTGTTGGCGGCGGAGAGGGTCAGCGCTCCGGCTCCCTGCTTGATGAACTCGGCCGAGCCGAGGTTCACGCCGGAAGCGAAGGTGGTGCTGCCGCCCGCGAAATCGAGAGCGACGGCGGTGGCGCCGGCAGCGACGCGGAGACGTGCGGAGACGTCATCGGTGTTGCCGGATTCCCAACGGAGGGTCGTAAGGTCGGCCAGGGTGACGGTGCCAGTGTGGGAGACGCCTCCGAGGGCGCCGGCGGTGAAGCCGAGGATGCCCGCGTTGACGGTCACGTTGGCGTCGGTGTTCATCGCGTCTCCCGAGGAGCCGATGATCCACTTGCCGACGCCTTCCTTGACGATGGAGGAGAAGGCCAGACCGGCGGCCTCCGATTGGACGAGGGCCGGTGCGAACGTATGGTCCGCGGTTCCCAAGCCCGAGAGGGTCAGGACACGGTTGCTCGCGGCGGCATTGTGGAAGTCGAGCTGGGCGGTGGATCCATCGCCGATGAGGATCGGCATGTTGCCGTCGGCCACGAAGCCGGCACCGCCGTTCTCGACGGTGAAGGCGCGGAGGAACTCCACGGTGTCGTCCACGTACTCAAGCCGTCCTCCCTTGAAGAGGAGCTTGGTCGCATCGGTCACGCTGGAACCGCCGAGGCGGGCCTCATCAGCGATCTTCAGCACGCCCGACTGGACGATGGTGGCGCCCGTGTAGCTGTTCGTGCCGGTGAGCTCAGTTCTGCCCGCGCCCGCCTGGATCAGCTGACCGGTGCCGGCAAGGTCGTACTCGAGCAGGTAGTCGTTGGAGCGCTTGATGATGAGCGTGGCGTTGTTGGTGACGATGGAGGTGCCGGAGAAGGGATTGAGAACTCCGAGCGAACCGGTCGTACCGTCGTTGCCGACCTGGAGCACGCCGTTGCTGATGAGGACGTCGCCGGTGCGGGTGTTGTCGGCGGCGAGCACCATCGTGCCGGAACCGAGCTTGGTCATGACCATGGCGCCCGCGACGCCGTCGTCGATGATGGTGCCGTCCACGGTGAGTAGCTTGCCGGCCGCCACGTTGAATCCGCTGGAGCCGGTTCCGATGGTCATGCCCTCGGCCGAGAAAGTCGCATCCTGAAGGACGTTGACCGCGTCGTTGAAGGCGAAGGATCCGCCCAACTGCACGGGCGTGCCGACGAGGGAGCCGCCGTTCACGGTGAGGATGCCGAGCTGGACCGAGGCCGAAATGGTCTCGAGGACGCCGGCCGAAGTCACGTCGACGAGGTTCGATGAACCGTTGCCGAGGGCCTGGTCGACATTGAAGACGACACGGGCTCCGGCCGCCACGGTGATCGTGGAGGCGCCGCCGAGGGCGTCGCCGGAGTTGAGGAAGAGCCGGCCGGCGTCCACGGCCACGGAGCCGGAGAACGTGGAGCCGATCGGGGCGAGCGTCGTCGTCCCGGTGCCCGCTTGGACGATGGTGCCGGTGCCGCTCAGCGAGCCCACCAGTGAGAGTCCGCCGAGGGGGGCGTCGGCGCCATCAGTCCGGTTGAAGCGCAGGGTGCCGCCACCCATGGCCACGCCAGCGTTGCCGATGCTTCCGTTGGTCGCGCCGTCACCGATGGTGATCGTGCCAGCATTGACCGCGAGGGTGCCGTTGAAGGCAGGGCTGTTTCCAGTCAGGGTGCCGGTGCCGGTGCCGGTCATGGACAGCAAGCCGGTCTGCTCGATGACGTTGGGCAGCGTGAAGGCGTCGTTGCGGGCCAGACGGAGCTCGGGGCTCAGGCGGGAGCCGAAAATCACGTTGCCGGATCCGGGAAGGGCCGTGCCGGAGAGGCTGAGCACGCCGGCGTTGATGGTCGTCGTTCCCACGTAGCCCTGCGGCTGCGTGAGCGTCATGACCGAGGCGCCCTCCTTCACGACGTCCAGTCTGCTGGTCAGCGTGAGAAGGTTGGCTGCGTTGTCGGCGATGACCCCGCCGAAGGTGAAGTCGGACGCGCCGCCCAGGGTGAGGACGGGAACGAGTCCGGTCACGGCCTGGGAATTCGTGATGAAGCCCGTGCCCGTGACGGTCTCGACAGTCTGGCTGGTGCCGAAGACGTCGAGTCCGGCTCCGGCGGAGATAGCGATGGGCGAAGCCGCGGGAAGGATCGAGGCCAGGGTGGTACGAAGCACGCCTCCCGTGACGGAGATGCCGGCGCCGCCGAGGCTGAGAGAGCCGCTGAGGGCCAGAGTGCCCTCACCGGCCTTGGTGAGCCCGGTGATGCCCGCACCCGCGGCAGAGGTCACCGTACCCGAGAGGGTCGAGACCACGTTCGGATGGGTGATGCTGATGGTGCGACCGGAGGCGCCCAGGTTGACGGGGCCAGCCAGGATGAGTCCGGAGCCGACAAGACGTCCGCCGAACTCGAAGTCACCGTCGACCGTGACCGCGTTGTGCAGCGTGCGGACGACGTTGTCGGAGAAGAGAGAGGTGCCGGCCCTGACGGTCAGCGTGCCCGTGCCCAAGGGACCCTTGGTGATGACGGCCGCGTCGGAGCTACCACCCACGATGAGCGATCCTGCGGTGAGGTCAAAGCCGGTCGTGAAGTTGCTGTCAGCGTTAGTCAGCGCGATGGCGCCGGTTCCGGCCTTCACGATGGGGCCGGTCATGCCGACGTTCTGCGTGATGCCGGCGAGGATGCGCAGGCCGGTCGGGGCGAGGCCGGAGTTCACCGTGATGATCGGGCTCGCGGCCGAGAACTGGAGACGGGTCAACGCGAGATCCGTCGCGTAGATCGTCGGGGTCGTCGCCAGGTTGTTGTTCGTGGCCGTGAGGGGGTTGTCTCCGGTCAGCACGAGGATGGAATAATTGGGCGTGGCACCCTGTGCGTAGTCGGTGGGGTTGCCGATGTCGACGTCGGGGTTGCCGCCGCCGCCCTCGTTGTTGAAGGTGATCGAACGGAGCGACTGCACGACGTTCGTGCCCGTCACCATGTTGGTGAAATTGTTCATCACCAGACGACCGCCGCCGTTGATGACTACGTTGGTCGCCGGATCGATCTGTCCTGCCACGTCACCGGCCATGCTGACCGTCGAATTGTGGATGGTCAGGCCGACGAAGTTGGCAAGGGAAGTGTTAAGCGCGTTGGAACGGATGACCTGGGAAGTCACGGCCGTGGCGTTGGTGGAGGACGCGCTGAGCGTGACGGCATTGTTGACCGAGTCTACGGCCGTGACGGTGGTGCCGGCAGGGAAGTTCGGGTTGACGAAGGTCGAGCCGACCGAGAGTCCGGCGACGGTGGTCAGATTGACCGTGGTCGTGTTGGCACCGATCGTAGCCGCCGAGAACCAACGCTGACCGGAAGGCACGGCGGTCAGGCCGGCCGAGGCGTTGAGACTGAGCGTGCCGCCGTTGGCGAAGGTTCCGCCGGTGTAGTCGTTGGAGGCGAAGGTCGGCTCAAGACGGAACGTGGCACCGCCGAAGGAGACGACGCCAGTTGCACCGGTGATCCGGGGCTGCACGACGGTCGTGTTCTGGTTGGCGAAGAAATAGAGGTTTCCGTCCCCGCCTTGGGCAGAAGCCGCTCCGGTGACGGAGTCAGCGGCGCTCTGGGCCACAAGGCGATACTGAGCATTGCCATTGGTGACGATGCCAGCCCCCAGCGTCAGGCTGGTGCCGGTGGCACCGCCCGCGAAGGTGATGTCGTGGGCGGCTCCGACCAGGCGCCAGGAACTTGCAGCGAGAGCGCCGGCCGCAAGATTGCGCGCCGTCGCGTCGTTATTGTAGTTGGCCGAGGAGGAGCTAGCGGTGAGCGCCCCTGCGGCGAAACCTACGGAATTGGCCAAGGTCAACTGGGTCACGCCAAACGTGTTGGAATAGCCGGCGAAGGTGTCCCCTGAGGCGACCGCCCAGCCACCGATCAGGCCGTTGACCACGTTGCTTTCGGTAAAGGCCACGCCGTTGATCTGCGTGAAGAAGACGTTGGAGTTTGCTGAAAAACCCTGCTGACCGAGGGTGTTGGTTCCGCCGGAGGAGTTGCGCTGGGTCCAGCCCGTCATGTTGAGGGTGGGTCGGTTCGCCGAGGTGCGCACGAGGTTGCCCACGTTGACGCGGACGGTGCCGCCGACAAAGACGTAGGGCTGGGGGTTGAGAGCGTTGCCTCCGGCCTCGAGGTTGACGCGGTTGAAGGTGACGACGGTGTCGGTGGAGCCCGTTCCTCCGACCTGGATGGTCGAGCCCTGCAGGGTGATCGGTGCAGCAGGAGGAATGCGGACCGGCAGCGATCCGGAGTTCGGATTGAGTCCGAAGTTCTCAAGATTGATCGCTCCGTAGAAGGCCTTCACGGCAGAGGCCGAAATCGTTCCCGAATCCTGCAGAAGCAGGGTTCCGCCACGGATGACGGCCTCTCCCGTGAAGGACTGGGGGGCGGTCAACGTGGTCGTGTTGTTGCCCATCCGGATGAAGTTGAGGTTGCCTGCGATGGTGCCGCTGAAGGTTCCTCCGCCGGTCGAGATCAGGTTGACCGTGGTGGCACCCGTGTTGGTGATGGTGCCCGAACCACCCGCGATGCCGTTGGCCGAGGCGATCGAGCCGAAGGCCTGGGACTTGTTCTTGAGGTCAAGGACCGCGTTGATGGCGTTGACCTGCAGGTTGGAGGCGACGGTTGAGTCGGCCCGGACGGTCAGGGCGACCGTGTTGTCCAGTCCGGAGTTCAGGTTCACGGTTCCTCCGTTGACGGTGAACGTGCCGCCCGTGAAGTAGGCGAGACTGTTGATGTTCAGCGTGCCGCCGCCGGTCTTGACGAAACCGGAGGTCTGGTTGAGGCCGAAGGTGGAATTGACGTTGGCCGTGGCCCCCGTGAGCACGTGACCGAAGAGGGTCACGCCGGTATTGGAGGTGAAGGAACCGACGTTGATGTTAGCCGTGCCGTCCTTGACTAGGAAGCCGGTGGCGCCGCGGAACTCCTGGGTGAGCAGGCGTCCGCCCGGTCCGAAACGACCGAAAGCCGTGCCGAGGGAGGAACCGAGCGAGGTGGTGGCGCCCGAGAAGGTCAGGGTGTTGACGATGGTGTCGACGCCGATGGTCTGGGCCGCGGTCTGCGAGGCGAAGACGCCGGCGTTCTCCGCCTGACGCCAGCCGGTGGCTCCGCCGCTGAGGAAGTTGAGCTCATTGTCCGCGAGCGCTCGGAAGAAGTTGCCCACGGTGAGGTCGCGGGTCAGGGGCGCCATGCCCGTTCCGTTCGAGATGGTGACGGTGTTGGCGACAGAATCGATTGCGGTGACCGTGATGGCGCCCGTCGGGAAACCGGCCTGGTCGCTGGCGACCGAGGAGCCGATGAGGATGCCGGCGGTGGAGGGAACGCCTATGACGGCACTGTTGTTGGTCGTGGTGGCGCCAAGCACGCGGAGCGTGTCACGCACAAGGAATCCGGTTCCCTGGCCGAGCGCGTTGGCGTCGGCGAGGATGTCGCCGCGCACGATCATGTTGGTGCTGCCGTTGGCGGTGAACACGCCGCCGGCACCGGCACCCTGCTGGGCGAGACCGACGTAGGCGGGGTTGTCGACGGAGAGGTTGACGACGCCCGCGCCGGTCGCATTGCCGGTGATGCCGGCGATGACCATGGAGCCCGTGTTGTTGCCGCCGGAAAGCGTGCCGACGGAGAGACGGAGGCCGGCTCCGGGCGAGGAGAGCTCAACCCGACCGCCGCCGTTGGTCATGTTCAGGTTGGTGACGCGTTCGGTGACAGCGGTGGAAGCGTTGCCGGTGAGGAGGAAACGTCCTCCCTGCATCTGCACCGTGCCGAAGGAAGAGAGACCCAGGCGGTTGTTCGCGGCGCTCGTGACATTGTCCAGCTGAAGGACGCCGTTGACGTTGACGTTGAAAGACCCCGCGGAAGCCGCAGAAGTGGAATTGAAGGCGGCTCCTGCACCGGCGTACTGCAACGTGCCGCCGTTGACGGTGATGGCACCCCAGGATCCACTGGCATCCTGAGCTGAACTGAGCGTGAGAACGCCGGAACCCACCTTGGTCAAAAGGGTGTAGGCAGCGTCGTTGAAGGCGACAAAACGACCGGCGAAAGAGCTGCTGCTTCCATCAAAGCCGACCGTGAGAGTCGGGGTGCCGGCCGCACCAGTGAAGACATCCCCAGTGCCGGCGAGCGACCCCCAGGCGGTGGAAGCGTTGTTGAGGTCGTAACGGGTGCCCGCCGCAAGCGTGAGTCTGGAGAAGCGGGAACCGGCGTTGGTGAGGCCGTTGCGGAGGCCTCCGGCGTTGACGTTGAAGGCGCCGGTGAAGTTGGCCTGGGCGTTGAGCTGCAGCACGCCGTCGCCCGACTTGATGATGCCGCCCGAGGTGCCGACGATGCCCTGGAGGACGAGCGAGGGCTGAAGCGGGGAGACGTCCGAGACGCCGTTGACGTCGATCGCAGAGACGCTGATCGTCTTGGCGGTCGTGCCGAAGTCCACCCTGCCCTCGATGGTGGCCGTGGTGCCGACGTTGGCGGAAGTCGCGACGATTCCGGCGTCACCGATGGTGAGCACGCCGTTGGCGCCCGCACGGTCGGCCGGCGCCGCGTTGTTGAACGTGCGGACGAGGGGCGTGCCGGTGCCGCCGAGATTGTTGAAGACAAGGCCGGCCTGGGTGTTGCTGTCGAAGTAGTTGAGGGTCGAGCCGGCGTTCAGCGTGACGACGTTGCCGGAGGCGATCGCGCCGGCGAATGACTGGGTGAACGTGACGTTGTTCAGGATCAGTCCCTTGGCCGGATTGGCCGCAAGGGGAATGCGGGAGCCGGCGTTGACGGTCAGCGTGCCCTGATTGACGGTAGTGCCTCCCGTGTAAGTGTTGAGGCCGGCCAGCGCCACCGTGTTGGCGCCGAACTTGGTGAGGCCGATGGAACCGGAGATGACGGAATTGATGGTCATCACGCCGCTGCCCTGAGCGTAAAGGAACAGCTCATCGGCGCCAGAGGTCAAAGTTCCGACGTTGGTTGCGCTGCCGATGCTCCAGGAGGTGTTGGTGAAGCTGAGCACGCCGCCGGAACCGACGGTGAGGGTGCGTCCGGCTCCGATGCCGACCGTGCCGACCGCGACGTTGGAAGTCGCGATGCTGTTGACCGTGACATCCGCGGTGATCGAGGAGGCCGTGGTGTTCAGCTTGATGTTGTCGGTCGCAAGGGTGGTGTTGGAAACGACGACGGAGGGCGAGTACGCGGGGAAGCCGTTGGCTCCGAGGGCGCCGACCCCGAGTCCGGGAATGTAGGAGGCGAAGTCGCTGGTGCCGATCACCGCCCAGCCTCCGATGATGCCGTTGGTCAGGCCGGCTCCGACGGTCGCGGTGGAGGAGCCGTTGAGGGTGCCGATGGTGATGCGGGCCGCGCTGCCGGCCTGCCCGGAGGCGCCGGTGAAGTTCACCGTACCGCCGCCGACGGGGCGGCTGAGGGAGCTCAGGTTCAGGTCGGCGGAATTGAGGCCCGTGCCCCCCGCGGAGACGTTCAGGCTGTTGTGTCCGGAATCAAGCGTGACGGCGCCGACGGTCTCGGCGGATGCAGTCTGGGCGCGTCCGCGGAGCTCCAGGAGGCCGCCGCGCATGGTGACAGGTGCGGCGTCATTGAGCCGGTTCGCGAGGTCTTCGGAACTGTTGGCGTTTTCGAAATACAATCCACCGTACTGGATACTGACCTGGGAGACCCCGGTCATGGCGCCTTCGTCACGGAGCAAGACGTTTCCTCCGTTCACCAGCAGGCTGTTGGTGAAGGTCATTCCCGAGAAGAGGTTCAGGGTCTGCTGCCCCTGCTTCGTGACCTTGACGTCACCGGTGATGAAGCCGGCCCAGCTGCGGGGATTGCCGGCGCCCGTTCCGTTGATGTCCTGGTTGATGAGGATGTGGCCGGTACCGACGGAACTCGTGATGGTACCGTTCGCGTTCGCATAAGCCTGGTCACCGAAGAGAGCGAGAATCTGCTGGGAGTTTCCGTTGAGGTCGAGGGTGCCGCCGATCAGCGCCAGGAAGTTGTTGGCCTGGGTTGCATTCTTGACCCCGGTTGCGAGCTTCAGCGTGCCTTCGTTGATGACGAGCTGGCCGCTGAGCGAATTGGTGCCCAAGCCGGCGAGTCCAACCACGGGCGCGGTCTCGGGGTTCAGCACGAGCGTGCCGGCCCCGGCCTTGACAAGGGAGATGCGTCCGTTGCCCACGCCGTTGCCCCCGCTCAGGGAGGATCCGATGGTCAGCTGGGACGTGCCGACGGTCCAGATGTTGAGGCTCGGGCGCGTGTTGGCCTGTTCGAGCACGCCGCCGGTGATGGACACGGTGGAACCGTTGCGCACCAGGATGCCGCCGGTGACGAGACCCATGCGCACGCCGGGACTGAGGACGATGTTCGACGAGCCGGCGATGGTCAGGGAGCCGGGATTGACGTTGGCGGCGACGGTGCGGGTCACGCCGTCCGTCAGCTGCATGTTGTTGTCGTTGCTGATGGCGAGGTTCGTCGAATACTCCGAGGCCTTGAGGGCACGGACGATGCGGTCCCCCGAGAGCGCGGTTCCGCCTCCGGAACCTGTGGTGACGGTGGCGAAGGAAGTGCCAAAGGACTCGCCGACGACGTCAGTACGGCCGATGAGAGCCCAGGGGAAGATGCTCTTGCTGGTCGCGTTATCGCCACCCACTCCGTTGAGCGAGGCGCCGCCGGCGAAGATCACATTGGTGGTTCCGAGAGCGTTGTTTACGCCGAAATTCTCTCCACGGAAGAGCACGGAGGCTCCGCGCGGCTCCTGTCCGGCGGTGGTCGTGTTCTGATTGGGAGTGACCGGCGAAAAGGCGTCATTGAAGACCACGCGCACGGCCCCGGACTGGTTCTTCTTCAGCTCGATGGTGGTGGCGCCGCGACGGAAGAGGGGCTCAGCAAGATACTCGACCAACTCGTCGGTAACGATGTCGTTGCCGAGCACCTGGAAGAGACCGCCGCGGAAGACGATCTGGCGATCGTCCGTCGCGCTGGTTCCCAGACGTCCGTTCGCGGTGATGTTTTCAGCGCCTTCGACGGTGATGCCACGGTGGTCGAGCACCAGGGCGCCGCCCCGGTCGATGAGAACGGGCGCGGCCAGCGTGCCTCCGGTGAGGAACTTGTAAGCGGTGGTGGGAGCCGCGGTGAGGGGTGCGGAGACCGTGAAGGTGTTGGCGACGGAGTCGACGGCGGTGACGACCGAACGGGTCGGCACGCCGAGTCCGGCGACGAACATGCCCGGCTTGAGGCCGAGACCCGTGACGGTGTCGGGCCCGACGAGGGTAACGACCTGGGAGCCGATTGAGCCGGTGGGCGTGGAGGCCGTGGTCGCGGCCACGCTGCCTCCCGAAAGCACGACGCTGCCTCCCCGGATGTTGAACCACTGGAGATTATTGGCATCCGAACGATCCACCGCGAAGGTCTGAGGCGTGGTGATGTTCATCGTGCCCGCGCCGCGCTTGTCGACGGCGTAGAGCTGGGCAAAGCCCGAGGGGGTGATCGGGCTGGAGAGGTTGAGCGTGCCCTCGTTGTTGAAGCTGAGGTACCTCTGGCTGGTGGCGTTGGTGATGCCGCCCGTGATGCTGAGCGTGCTGCCGGCCGCGACGCCGATGGCGGCGTCGAAGGCGAAGCTAATCGGACCCGAGTAGGTGTTGTTGCCCGAGACCGAGTACAGCTGACCGTTGAAGTCCGTGCCGCCGTAGAACACGTTGTTCGTGCCCTGGAGGGAGATCGGATTGGCGACGTTCACCCCGCCGGCGAGCTCGACCGCGGCGCCGATCGCGGCCGCGGAGGGACTGACGGAGATGGCGCCGGTGCCGGCCGCCGTGGAGTGCGAGAGACGCAGTGCGCCGGCGTTGACCGTGATGGCGCCGGTCCAGGTCGGGTTCGCGGCGGCGAGATTGAGCACGCCGCCGTTGTTCTTGGAGAGACCGCGGGCCAGGCTGGCTCCCAGCGAGAACGGCTGGGTGAGCGTGAGGGTGGAGCCGGACACCACTTCGAAGGCGTTGTTGGCCTGAGCCAGCACGAAGGTGCGACCGCTCGTGAAGGTCCCCGTGGCGCGGAAACCGACATTGGCGGTTCCGTCCGCGTTGAGGGTGACTGTGTTGGCGGCGTCGCCGAGTGCCGCGTCGGAATTGGCGGCGAGCACGCCACCGAGAACGTCGATCGTCCGGCCCGCTCCGCCGAAGTCATTGGTTCCGCGGAGCTCCAGGGTTCCGGGTCCGGACTTGGTGAAACCGAAGGCGTCGATGCCGTCCGTCACGGCGCCCGAAAGGATGAGGCCGGAATTGAGGTTGGAGGCCGAGGCCACGCCGACCGCGAAGTGCGCAGGGCCGGTCATGGTCGTGGTTCCGGCGAACTCCAGTCCGTAACCGGACTGGTTCGAGATGCTGAGAATGCTGCCGGGAACGGAGAGATTGTCGCGCCGGAGAACCTTGTTGCGGGCGAAAGGAGCCGAGCCGGAGCGGTTGACCGCCACGGAAAGGGAGCCGGTGACCGTCAGGTCTCCGCCAATCAAGAGAGTTTCAACCGTACCGCGGCCGTTGCCGTCCGAGGACACGGAGATGCCGCCCGTCGCCTCGATGTTGCCATCGAAGCCGCCCACGTTCAGCTGCCCCAGACCGGACTTGCGGATGAGGCTCGTGGAGGTGTCGCCCAGGATGTCCGTGATGGACACGATGGTCTGGGGCGCGGTGACCTCGACGTCCCACTGCGTGGCAGGTATGGTCGCGGATCCCGTCAGATTGAAGCTGTTGAGCCCGCCGAAGACCACGCTGCCGACGCCGGGAGCGCTCTCGCCGAAGGTGAACGCGTTCTGGACGGAAAGGTTGGCGGCGGAAGCGAGGAGGAGCGTACCGCTGGCCATGGTGACGACGCCGTCGCCGAAGGGGCCGGTGAAGGTGCCAGTGACGGGCGTGGTGCTGGCGCCGATGCTGAGGCCGCCCGCGGAGACGCTGATTCCTCCCGAGAAGGTGCTCTGTCCGGAGAGCTGAAGGACGCCGGAACCGCTCTTGGCGATGCCGCCGTTGGTGATGACGGAAACCACGTTGAGCGACGGCTGGACCGGGGCGATGTTGACGCCGTTCACGACGTGACCGCCGATGTCAAAGACGGCGGCGGACTGGGCATCGAGATTGAGCGTCCCGTTGGCCAGCGAAGGAAGCGCGCTGGGGTCGCGGCTCGTGACATTGAGGCCACCCGTCAGAGTCAGGGTTCCCGTGAGGTTGACCGTCGCGCCCCCGCCGTTGTTACGGACGGTCAAGGAGCTGAAAGAATTGGCCTGGTTGGCCAAAGTGAGCGTCGAACCGCCGCCGACCGTGACGGACTGGACGGGAATCACGCCTCCGGCTGCCTGGACCAGGGAGCCCTGCACGAGCTCCAGTCCCCCGGACCCGAGGGACGCGGTCGCGCCGAGATTGACGGTTCCCCGGTTGATGACCGTACCGCCCGTGTACGTGCTGACACCGTTGAGGTTGAGCACGCTGGTTCCGCCGTCGCCCGCGGAGGTTACGAGACGGATCGGCTGGGCACCGTTGTCGACGAAGGCTGCGTCCACCGTGGTGACGCGGTTGGTTCCTCCATAGTTGGAAACGTGGAAGTACAGGTCACCGCCAGCGAACCCGCTGGTGATCGTCCCGTTGCGGAACGTGTTGGTTCGATTATCCGCGTCGATGGCGGACATCAGGCCGCCGCCCGCAAGGGTGAGCCTCCGTCCTCCGAGGTCGATGGTTCCGCTGCCCGCAGGGTAGAAGTTAAGCGTATTGACCGTGGTGTTGTCCTGAAGGAAAACCGTGGAAGTCGTCGTCACGAGGACGTTGTCCGAAGCGGTCGGCTCGGAAAGGAGCCCTTCGCCGGAGTAGCCGCGGCCGCCCGGCTGCCCAAGCCCCACGAAACCGGCCTGGGCGTCATAAGAGGCGAAGGCCCGGTCAATGACGGCCCACGGGCCGACGATGTCATTCGTGAGCACCAATCCTCCGTCGACCTTCGCGCTGACGCCATTGGGCTGCCCGTAGCCGCCGAGGTTGTTGAGCCTGAGCGTGGCGGCGGAGCCGACGGCACGTGAAAGTCCGCCGAGCAGGATGTTGGTGGAGGCAACGTTCCATCCCCCGTTGTTGATGTTAAGCTGGTTGAGTCCCTCGACCAGGGTCACGGCGCCGAAACGCTCAGTGACGACCGTGGAAGGCCGTCCGTTCAGCAGAATCTCGGAAGCTCGGAGCGTGATCGGAGCGGAGTCGCTCACGCGGTCACCGACGTAATAGAGCGAACCCGTGTCATTGATGGCCCCGAGGCGGCCTCTAGAAACGTCGAAAGAGGCGGTGGTAAGCAGAGACCCGGTGTCGTAGAAGTTCAGGTTCCCGTTGACGAAGGTGGGTCCGGTGTATGTCTGGGGGAAATTGAACGTGGTGGTGCCGCCCGAGTTGGTCTTGACGACGGCGATGTTGCCGTCGATCACGCCGTTGAAAGAGGCATTGCCGGCGAAGGCCAGAGTGGCCTGGGCGGGTCGGCTGTTGATGACCGAACCACCCCGTGCGTTGGTGCGCGCGTCAGCGTCGAAGGAATAGAAGTTTCCGGCGTACTGGACGCCACCGTTGAGGTCGAGCGTGGCTCCGTTGTTAACGATCAGACCTCCGATGCCGTACCACAGGGTGTTCGTACCGCCCTGACGGAGACGGAGCGTGCCGGCATTGACGGCGACGTTACCGGTGACGAACTGATCCGCCGCAAGGGCCAGGGTGCCGGGCAGAGACTTTGTGAGCCCGGCGGTGCCGGTCATGCCGGAGGTCACGTTGAGGGTCTGGCCGCTCGCCACGTGGAAGATGCCCTCCGTTCCGCCGAACGAGACGACGGGCACCTCCAAGGAGGAAACGGTGCCGGGGGAGACCGGGTCGCCGTTGACGAGCACGGCGCCGCTCGTGATCGTGAGGTTGGCGGGAATCAGGCCGCCGAGACCGCCCAGGGAGAACGGGGCGACGTTGTCGCTCGTCAAGGCGAGGGAGCTGATCGTCTGGGCGCCGGTGAGATCATTGGCCTTGCTCCGGGTGGCCTGATAGTTGGCCGTGGAGGAGGCCGAGAGAATGTTCTGGGCCGAGGAGAAGGCCGTGAAAGGAATCACGCCGTTGGTCGCGTCGTAGGTCGCGAAGCCGTTGCCGTTGACGGTAAGACGGGGGATGATGCCGTTGACCTGGGTGGGGGCCGTGCCGAAGGTCAGACGGTTGTTCGCCGTGCCGAAGGTGCCGGTGAGGTTGAGCGTGCCGGACCCGTTGACGGCAAGCGAACCGAAGGTGAGACGCTGCTGGCCGCCGGAAGCCATGATCACGGTGCCCCCGCCGGGGAGGAGGTTGAACGCGGCCGAAGTGGCGTGGGTGGTCTGCGTGGTGGCCGAGAAGGACTGGTTCGTGGCGGCGGCCGTGGCGGCGGCGCTGATGACGAACTTGGTGCCGTCGGTTATCGAGACGATCGTCGCGCCGACCGGGATGTTGGCGCCGGTGACGACCATGCCCGGCAGGAGGCCGACGGTGCTGGCCACGGTGACGGTGGTCGAAGCGTTGACGGTCGACCCTCCGGTGAGGGAGCGGTTCACGACCGCCGCCGCATTGGGAACGGCCTCAAGGGTGCCGCCCCGAAGGTCAAGGGTCCGGTTGGCCGAGCCGAAACGGTTCGCCGTGTTGGTGCCCGAGTTGTCGAGAGTGATCTTGCCATCCTGGAAGATCACGACCGGACGGGAGGCGGCGTTGCCAAGGGTGCCGGCGCCCGAAATGTTGGTTATGCCGCGGTAGACGCGGTACTGATTGTCGAGGAAGGCGTCGGCAGCCAGGACGTTGACGACATTGTCGTCGATCTGATAGACGAAATGGTTTCCAGGGCTGGCGTTCGTGTTGTCAAAGGTGCCGGCGAGGTTGATCGTCCCCTTGCCGAGCAGGTAGAAGAAGGAATTCCGGTTCGTGTTGCCGGAGGCGTGGTCGAGACGGACGTTCCCGATCGTGAGCGTGGCGCCGGCGTCCGCTCCGACGCCGAAGTAACGGGCCGTATTGTCCGCCCCAGGACGTGCGTTCACGAGGTTGATCTGTCCGTTGATCACGTTGGAGCCGGCGGTGGAACGGATGGCTCCCGCGCTGTCGATGCCGGTGATGTTGGCCCAGTCGCCGGTGCTCGTGAGATTGACGACGGACGCAGCGCTGATCGCGAGCGAGGAGCCGGCCGCGGTGGCGGCGGCGCTCAGGACGAACGTGGTCCCGTTGGTGACGGAGGCGACCGTCGTGCCGGCGGGAATGCCGGTCCCGCTCACGACCATGCCCGGCAGGAGGCCGGCGGTGCTGGCAACAGTCACGGTGGTCGAGGCGTTGGTGGTGACGCCACCGGTCATGGCCACGGTGGGGGCGACGGTGACTCCGCCCGTGAGCTCGAGCGCGGCGGTCATGCCACCCAGGTTGATGATGCCGGCGGTGAGCTGGTTGGCCGCGGAAGCGCGGACCACGCCTGCGTTCACGTTCAACTGTCCCGTCCAGCCGGTGTTGTCAGCCGCAAGGACGAGGGTGCCCGTGGCCTGCTTGGTGAGGGGGGCGGAGGGGACGGACGATGTAGCGTAATCGAACGGGGCGCCGAGGGTGACGGTCTTGCCGGAGGCGACCTCGACCTGCCGGGTGTCCGTGACGTTGCCGAACGCGATGGCACGCCCGAAGGACATGTCCTCGGTGAAACGCAGGAAGGCGGTCCCGCCGGAAAGAGGCGAAAGGATGACCTTGTTGGCGACGTTGCCGAGCTGCGTCTCGGCCGAGATGGAAAGTCCGCCCCGGAGGACGCTGACGCTGCCGGTGAAGTCATTGTCGGAACTGCCGAGCACCAGGGTGCCGTCGCCGATCTTGGTCAGGCCGGCGCCGGAGACCTTGCCCGTGAAGGTGAGACCCTGCGTCACGTTGTGCAGGGATGCGCCGGAAACGGAATAGACGGCGCCACCGGCGACGGAGAAGTCCTGGGTGACCAGAAGCCCGTAACCGTTGCTGTTCGTGAGGGTCAGTCCTGAGCCGACGTTGGAGACGGAGGCGGGCGAGACGGTCTTGTTGATGGCCTTGTCCAAGGGCAGCGTGCTGCCGGCCCTTCCCACGGTGACGTTCGGGATGACGCCGGGCTCAAAGACGACCGCGCCAGTCAGGGTGATGAGCTCGGGCTGGGAGCTGCCGTTGCCGTCGTGGAAAAGGGAGACCGCGGCGGCGTTGCCCAGGGCGACGGCGTCGAAATCGCCCGTGTAGCCGGCCGCGTTGAAGACGAGCTGTCCGAGACCCTGCACCTGGAAGGAGTCGATGTCCGCGATGTTCGGAATCTGCCCCAGCAGAGCCACGACAAGGTTGGGCGAATCGATCCTGATCGGAGCCACGCCTCCGCTCTGGGCGAAGTTCAGCTGTCCGTTGAGGGTGAGCGTCCGGCGGGTCGTGCCGGTGTTGCTGAAGACGGGCAGTCCGGCGAAGGTGATGTCATTGCCGACGGTCCGGTCGTTGTTGTCGACAAGCAGCGAAGTTCCCGAGGCGAAGGTGACCGACCCCGCGCCGAGGGGGCCGGAGGCGAGGCCGCGGCCGCCCTGAGGAAGCGTGCTGGGAGAGCCTACGATGACTCCTCCCGCGCTCACCGTGAGTCCTCCGGTGAAAGCGTTCTGGCCGGACAGCTGCAGCAGTCCGTTCCCGGTCTTCGTCACCGAAACTCCGGTCCCGATGATGTTGGACGAGATGTTGAGCGTGGGAAGTACGTTGCTGAGGACGTCAGGGGAGCCGGGCAGGCGGATGGCGTCGACGCTGAAAGTCTTGGCGCCCGCGGTGAGCAGCACGTTGCCACCGGTGACCTCGGAGTTGAGATAGGGGTTGCTGGAGGTGGCGGTGAAGGGAGTCGAACCGGTGAGGGTGAGGATCGAGTTGGTGCCGACGTTCAGCAGGCCGCGGTTGCTGGCGAACTCGCCGCCGCTCGCGTTGAGGGTGACGGAGGCGAGCGTGTTGACGGTGTCCTGCGCGAACGCGAGACGCGCCGTGCCGTTGAGGGTGAGCACGTTGCTCGGATGCAGCGCCCCGGAGGCGTTGACGAAGACCGCCGTGAAGCCCTGGCCTCCCGCTCCGCCGTTGACGGTGATGCCTCCCGCAGGGACGACCACGGTGGTCGCGCCGGTCGGGTTCACGTGGAGTTCGCCCTGATTGACGTAGGTTCCACCCGAATAAGTGTTGGGGGCGGTGATAACCTGTACGCCGGGTCCGGCCTTGACGTAAGTCAGAGGAGAAGTGACGGAGGCGTCCTGCAGGACGGAATTGATGATGACGTTGGAGGCGCCGAATGTGTAATTGCCCCCGTTGGCGGCCGCGGTTGCGGGCACGCTTAGCACCACGGCGTTCGTGGCAGGATTGACGGACTTGACGTAGGCTCCCGCCACGATTCCGGTGCCGGTCACGGTCATGCCAGGGTAGACGCCGGCCGCGCCCGTAAGGTTCAACGTGGCGGATCCAAGCGTAAGCGCGGCGTTGGCAGCGCCGGTCAGCACCTGCGTGCCGGTGGCGGAGCTGTACACGATGAGCTCACCGCCGAGGCCGGTCGTCGTGATCCCGCCACGGACGGCCGTGGTGCCGATGGAAGCGGAACGCGCCTCGTTGCTGCGGAGGATGCCACCGCGCTGAAGGTTGAGGACGTCGCCGTCGGCGGCGAAGGAGAGCTGGTGATGCGCCAGTCCCGCAAGCCGGAGGACAGCCGAAGTGGAGTTTCCTGCAGGCAGCTGGGTGACGGTATTGGAGCCGAAGGAGGCCAATGCGTCGGGCGAAGCGATGAGCTGCGTCAGCTTACCTGCGCCGAAATCAGCGTCGTAGGAGACGAAACCGCCGTCGCCGACGATGCCGACGCCGGCACCTTGCGAGTAGGCGGCGTAATGCTCTCCCTGTGCGATGGCCCAGGCCCCGATGAATCCCGTAGGGCCGGGTCCGCCCATCAAACCATTGTCAAAGATGATGCGCGAGGCCACCTCAGGCTGTCCCAGCCGATTGGTTCCGAGGAAATTGACCGTGGTTCCGAGGCTGCGGCTGAGCGAAGGCATCAGCAGGTCCGCACGCCAGTAGATGCTGCCGGAACCGGTGACTGAGATGTCGCTGTCGCCCTCGGCCAGGGTGACGGCGCCGATGCGTTCGGAGTAGTTGGTGTTGACGAGTCCCTGGAACAGCAGCGAGCCGCCGCGGAGGGTGATCGGAGCCGAGTTGCTGATGCGGTCCGTGATCTGAGTGGCGGAGTTCTCCCCGTTGGCGACCTGGAGCCTGCCGTAGGCGACCGTGATGCCGGAGGTGCCGAGAAGGGTGGCCTCGTCACGAAGGACGGTCACGTATCCGCTCAGGTAGGTAGACCCGGTGTGAGAAAGCGGAGAACTCAGGTAAACGCCGGAGGAACCGGCCAGACGGGCGAGATTGAGATTGCCGGTGACGGCTCCGTAATAACCCGTGTTACCTGTGGAGGAGAAGGCGAAGGTCGCCGTGGTCGTCGAGGAGTTGGTCACGACGCCGCCGCCGCCGACTTGCGAACCGAGCGAACGGAAGCTCGCTGCGTAGAGCGAGTTGCCCGCCAGATCCAGGGTTCCGTTGCGCTCGACGTTGAGGATCGGACCGGCTCCGCCGAAGATCGCATTGCCGCCGGCGGTGAGACGAAGGGTGCCCTCGAGCACGGTCGTCTGCCCGCCGTAGTACTGCCTGGAAGCCAGCTGGAGCGTGCCCGCTCCGACCTTCACCAAGGAGGAGGCGGAGGTGATGCCGCCGACCAGGTCGAGCGTGGTGCCCGCCGCCACGTTGAAATACGCGGGGGCTGACGCGGTGAGGACGTTGGAGGATCCGGCGACGGTGGTGACGTTGTTGATGCGGACGGACGTCGCGTTGATGATCTCCGTGATGAAGCTGTTTCCGGGGATGTTCGTCCCGGAGACCACCTGTCCTACGGCGAGCCGTGAGGTGTCTCCGACGGAGATCACGTTGCTGTTGGCGTTGATCGCCAAAGCCGTTCCGTCGGCGGTGGCGGGCACGCTCAGCACGAAGGCGGTTCCGTTGGTGACGGAAGAGACGGTAGCGCCGGCAGGGATGCCGGTACCGGTCACGACCATGCCCGGCAGGAGTCCCGCCGTGCTGGCGACCGCGACGTTGGCAGACCCGTTGGTCGTCACGCCGGCGGTCATGGCGACGGTGGCGAGGGTCGACATCGTCGGGGAGGTCGCGACGACGAAGTTGAGCCGGGGGACGGACAGGACGTGGTTCACGCCTCCGGAGGCGAGGATGCCGCCCGAGGACACCGTGAGCGTGTTGAGCCCGGAGGCGCCCAAATCGCGGACGGAAGTGTCCGTGATCGCGAGTCCGCGCAGGGTGCGGTCAACGGTGATGTCGTCGGCCCCGAAGGCCGCGTCGACGCGGAGGACGTCGGTGGCGGCGGAGGCGCCGATGGAAGTGGCGCCCGAGGCGGTGTAGCCCGTGAACTCGGTCACGCCATTGGACGCATCATAGGCGCCGAACTTGCCGTCGCCGACGAGGAACTTGGGCTGGAAGCCGGAGGGCAGGCCGGTGAAGATGACCTTGCGGGAGACGCCCAGGTCGGCCGTGCCGCTGACGTCAAGACCGCCTCGCGGATCGGTGAAGAGGGCGAAGTCGAGCGCGGAGAAGGTGAGCGTCGAAGGCCCGCCGGTCTGCGTGATCTTGGCGTTGCCGTAGAATCGGGCGGGGCCGGTCGACTCATTGGTGCCCGCTCCTGCGGCGACATAGTTGAACGTGCCGCCTTCCAAGGTGAAAGCCGAGGTGTCGCCGAGACGCGTGGCCAGGGCGTTGGTGCCATTGTTGACGGTCACCGTGCCGCCGCTGCGCACGACGAGGCCGTTGCCGACGGTCGTGGTGAGGGAATTGAAAGAGCCGTTGGCGCCACCGATGGTCGCCGAACCGCGCTCGATGAGGAGCGTGGTGATGGTGTTGGCCTCCGTGAAGTTGAGCTGTCCGGATCCTCGGTGGGAGATCTGTCCGGTCGTGGCGGTGCTGCCGTTGGACACGACGCCCGCGAAATTGGTGACGCCCGAACCCCCGGTGATGAAGTTCCTTCCGGTAGTGTTATGGGAGACGTTGAAGGCGCCGAAGGTGAGCGAGGCGCCGGGCGACAGCTCGTTGAAGACAATCCGGTCTCCGTTCCAGTTGACCGCGGGGATCGAGGACGTGGTGGTGAAATTGAAGCTCTGGGAACCGCCGAAGGTGACAGGGTTGCCGTTGAAGATCACCCCTCCGATGGAAGTGTCGCCGGCGGACTGCGCGGTGCCGGTGAAGGTGATCGGCACGGTGGCCTCAATGCGGCCGCCGTTGAGCTGCAGGCGGTCTGTCGAGCCGAGCTGCTTCGAGAGTATCAGTGTGCCCTGCGTGAGCACGGTGTCGTCCGTGTAAGTGTTGAGTCCGGCCCCCGAAAGCGTGACGGAGGCGCCGGGCGCCACGGCGACGGCCAGCCGGAGCTTACCCCCGGCGGCTGCGTTCTCGCCGATGACGCCGCTCAGGACGGTGTTTCCCGTGCCGCGGACGAACAAAGTGTCGGAGGCGGCCGTGGTGCCCGCCTCGGCGCTGGTGATGGCACCCGAGATGGTCAGCACCGCTCCGGAGTCGAGAAGGTTGTCAATGTTGACGTCTTCCGCGCCGGCGCCCTTGGAGATCGTGGAGGTGACGGTGATCGGATTGGAACCGACGAAGGCGGCCGTGGTGTTGTTGTTGACCGTGACCGGGCGCCCGATGGTGAGCGGACCGCCGTAGGCGAAGACGGAACCGTTGTTGAAGGTCAGGGAGCTCGCGCTGCCCAGTCCGTTGGCGGTGAGGCCGAGGGCGCCGGTGAAGACCGTGAGGGCGCCGGTGAACGTGTTGGGCGAGGAGGGATTGAGGATCCAGGTGCCGCCGTCGACCTTCTGCACATTGAGGACGTTGGCGAAAGTGGCGTTGGTGCTGTTCGTCAGCACCATGTTGAGCTGATTCGCGTCGGTGTTGGACCCGCGCAACTCCAAGCTGAGCACGCGCGCCGCAGAGTCGCCACGGGTGGTGTGGGCGAAAGTCCCCCCGTTCCAGACCAGGGGTCCTGAGCCGGAAGATTCGATGCGATAAACCCTGTTGGCTGTGAAATTGGCGCTGGCCTGAAGCGTCAGGTTCCTGGTCGCCGTCTCGCCTGGGCCCACGTAGATGAGGGCGTTCAGGTCAGCGTCTCCCGGATTGTAAATCAAGGCGGCGGATCCCGACCCGAGGGAACTCGCGCCGGCTCCTCCTCCGACCGAAGTCACGACGAGATTGCCGCTGGTGATGGTCGTCGTTCCGACGTAGGTGTTCGCGTTGCCCAACATGAGCACGCCGCCGCCGCCCTTGGTCAAGGTGCCTCCCGCGGCGCCGCTGATGACTCCGGAGATGATTCCGGCCGTCATCATCGTGCCGGTGTTTCCGTTGTTATTGACCGTGATGGTGCGCCCCGAAGTACCGAGACTGATGTTGTTAGTGATCTCCGTCTCGCCGAGGGCGGTGGACGAACCGAGCACGAGCTGTGCGGGATTGAAGGTGGCGCCGCCCCAGGTGAGGGCGCCTCCTCCGAGGGTCACGACCAGACGGTCGGTCGAAGCGGCCGCGAAGCCGCTGTTGCCGCCGGTCAGCTGGACGTTGCCTGCCGCCGCGCCCAAGGTTCGGTTGAAGGTGCCGGAGGTTTCGAAAACGCCTCCGTTGATCGTAAGGAGACTTCCGCTCGGGAGACCTACGCCATCGAGGGCCCTGAGCGCACCGCCGGATATCGTCGTAGTGCCGGTGTAGGTGTTGGCTACGGCGGGATTGAGGATCCATAGGCCCCCGTCCGCCTTGGTCAGGGCGGTGGCGGTGGAATCGAGGGGGTTGTTGACGATGCGGGGACGGAAGATGTTGTCGCCGATCGACGTGCCGCCGAGGGTCAGGGTCTTGGCTCCTGCGGTCACGAAGGCGATGTCGCCCGTGCTGCTCCAGATGAGGGAGGCATGGTTGTCACCCGTGCCATTGCCGACCACTTCGTTGCCGTAAGTGCCGGAAGACTGGATGGTGGCGTTCCCTGCGAGCGAGAAGAGACGGTCGGTGCTGACGGAAGGCGTCTGGGTGCTCTGGTAGATGCCGCCGCCCGCGGTGGCGCCCGTGGCGCCCGCGCCACGATAGGTCAGGGTGCCGCCGTTGAAGATCAGGTTGGAGGCGACGTTGGAGGACGCGCCGAGGCCGCTGGCCACGCCGCCGTCGGCCAGACGGGTGACGGCGAGGTTGCCGGTGTTAATGACAGTGACTCCGGTGTAAGGCTGTGCTCCGATGATGGCCTGGGAGCGGGCGGAAGTGCCATTGATGATGACGTTGAGGACGCCGGAGCCGTCCTGCAGGGATCCAGCAAAAGTGTTCTGTCCGGTGGAGGTTCCGCTGCCGAGCGAGACGGAGGCCTGCGCGGCGGCGCCGCCGCCGGAATTGGTGACAACGCCGGTACCGGCCAAAGAGCCGATGGTGACAAGGGGGAAGCTCGGGCCGCCCGTGTAGAGCGCCGCGGAAGCTCCGGCTGCGTTGATGTCGAGCAGGCCCGCCTGACGGATGCGCGTGATGTTACCGGCGGTGGAGATCGTGCCCAGGGCGGCGGTCGTTCCGGAGAGCTGGACGGCTCCCTGATTGATGGTGGTGTCTCCCGTGTAGACGTTGGCCCCGGTCAGGATGAGCGTGCCGTTCCCGGCCTTGGTCAGGGAACCGGCGCCGCTGCTGACGGTGGAGTCGACGGTGAGGGCGTTTCCGGTCGTGAGCGCAGCGCCGGCGGCAGGGAAGACGGCAGGCGAAGTCCCGTTGGTCGTGATGACAAGTTCCTGCGCGGCGGTGCCGAGGACGAAGGCTCCGGTGATGGAGGCGGAACCGGCGGAGTTGTCGAAGAGGACGCCTCCTGGATTGGTAGTGAAGCCGAGGTCGCCGCCGAGCGTGAGGGCGGCACCTCCGGTGAGTTTAAGGCTGTTGACACTGCCTCCGCCGGAAGTGCTGGCGGCACCTCCGATGGAGAAGTTGGTCGCGGCGGCGAGGGTCAGCGCGCCGGAGCCGGCCGTATATCCCGTGAATTGGGACACGGTCGACCCGCTGCTGACCCAATCCACTCCGTTGAAGGTCGCGTAGCCGCTCTGGATGCCGTTGCTGCCGGCCGGAGCCGTTCCGCTGAAGTTGATCGTTCCGATGCCGGGCTGGTAATTCAGGGTCGCGCCGCCGCCACGGGTGCCGAGGTCCTGGAAGGTGAGGGTGTCCGCGCCCGCACCGTTGATGATGGAGATGACGCCGTGGCCGGCGGTGGGTGTGAGACGTCCGAGCACCTCGGTGCTGCTGCCGCCGGACCAGCCGGCGTAGGTGAAGGTTCCACCCGCATTGCCGAAGTTGGTGGCGCCCTCCGTCGTGAAGATGAGTCCGGTGGAGGTGTTGAGGACGTCGCTGGTGGCCGAAGTGGCGGCCGCCCGGAACGTGCCGTTGGTAATGGTCAGGTTGCCGCCGAAGCTGTTGCTCAGTTCGGGCGTGATGACTTCGTTGAGGGCGACGGCTCCGACGGCCAAGGAGGCGCCTGTGCCGCTGGCCAGGGTGACGGTGGTGCCCGAGGTGATGTCGCGGATATACCAGTTCTGCGATGCGGGAAGATTCGCGCTGGTGACGCGCTGTCCGGGCACGAGGCCGGCGGTGCTGGCCAGAGTGATGACGGGGTTCGCGGTGCCGGTGCTGGCCACCGTATTCGTGAGGGCGGCGGTGACGCCGTTCACAGGAGTGACAGACGCGGTACCGGCGACCGTGTTCGCCGCACGGCTGTCGCTGAGGATAAGCGTCGTGGAATCAAAGACCTGGACGATCACGGATCCGGGATTGATGCCGGCTCCGGACACGGGCTGACCCGGGACGAGACCGGCGGTGGAGCCGGAGGAAAGCGTGACGGTCGTGGACGCGGTGCCACCGGTGGCGGCAAGGTTGAGCGTGACAGTCTGTCCCACCTGAGCGGACTGCTGGATTTCCCACGTTCCGCTGCCATACTTCGTGACGGCGGTGAAATTCCGTGCGCCACTGATGATGCCGGTGATCTGGTTGATGACCGAGGCAGGCGAAGAGCCGCCTAGGTGCAGGGTGCGGGCATCGGTCCGGCTCGTCGCAAAGTTGTTGGGAATGACGAGGGCCGTCGGCGCAGAGCCCGCCTGGCTGGCCTGCAGGTAGTTGTTGGCGTTGTTGAGGTCGAGGACCTTGTTGGTCCAGGTCTCACCGGCTCCGGTCGACGCGGCTCCGATGAAGTCGAGCACGCCGCCGCCGAAGACCACGCGTCCGGCCGAAGTGTTGTTCGGATTGAGGACCTCGATGGTGCGGATCCTGAGGGTGCCGTCGTTGACGTTGGCGTTGTTGAGGAAACTGGCGGGGGTGCCGCCGGCGGACTGCGTGAAGGTGAGCGTGCCGCTGCCGCCCTTGGTGAAGGAGTGACGTCCGTTGGACGCGATGACGACGCCGTTGATGAACGTGTCGCCGCCGCCCTGCGCGGTGAACGTGCCGATGTTGGTGCCGGACCCGTTCGCGTTCCAGACATTGCCGGCAATGGTGACCGTGCCGCTGGTGCTGTTGGTGAGCGTGAGGGACCTGTGGTCGGCTGCGCCCGACAAGGCGTTGACGAAGGAAACGTTGAATCCGTTGCGGCCGACGACGGTGTAATTGACGTTGTTAGCACCACTCTGCCGGGTGAAGGTGCCGAGAGCGACGGACTGGTTCTGGAGCTGACCGGAACCGAGCCCCAAGGACCCTGAGATGCCATGGTCGACGAAAACGGTGCCGGTGGTGTTGTTGCGCACACGCACGTTGCGGACGGCGAAAGTTCCGGGCGTGATGATCTCATTGACGCCGACGGCGCCGGCGGCCTTGATGGCGCCCGTGCCGCTGACCAGGGTCGCGGTGGTCGCGGTCAGGGAAAGAATCGACCAGTTCTCGGAGGATGGCAGGTTCGCGCTGCTCACCCGCTGCCCGACGACCAGGCCGGCGGTGCTTCCGAAGGTCAGCACGGGGTTGACCGTGCCCGTGCTCGCGGCAGTGCTCGTGAAGGACGCGGGGAGGTAGCCGAGGGGCGAACTGGTGAAGCCGGCGGGATTGTCGGTACGGATCTCAAGCCAACCGTTGTTGAGGTCGACCGCGTTCGCGCCCACATTGCGGCCGAGGGCGGAATTCTCTGAGACACGCACCGTGCCGCTGTCGACACGGATCGAGGAATTGAAATTGTTGGAGGCGTTCTGCAGCCACAGGGTGGTGCCGACGGTGCGGCCGACCTTGATGAACCTGTCGTCAGCGTTCTCAGCTCCTGACACCATGCCTGAGACGAAGAAATTGCCGTTTCCGTAGAGGATGTTGTTCTGACCAATGCCGGAAATGGTCAGCGAGCCGTTGATGGTGGTGGTTCCATGCGTCGCCCAGATGCGGGCGTCGGACATGGGCGTTCCGAGATTGACGTCGCCCAGGGTGTTGTAGCCCACGCTGATGAGCGCGCCCGTGTCATTGGTGCTGCCAGTGCCACGCCCGGAGACGGAGATGTCGCGCGACATCGCGATGCCCGTCGCGGAAGCTCCCGACGAAGTCCCCTGAAGCACCAGGGATCCGCCGGAAGAATAACCGCCGGTGGAGGCCAGACCTTGCACGAAAACAGGGCCCGATGAGAGGCCGAGCTGGGCGGCGTCGGTGATGACAAGGGCGCCGCCCCGGATGAGCACATGCCCCGTGAAATCATTGGCGACGTTGGCGAGGACAATCGTGCCGTTGCCAGTCTTGAGCAGTCCCTGATTGCCGGAAATCTTGACCGACAGAGTGGCACGCGAGGCCATGGTGGCGGAAACCACCGGGGCGGATGCGACACCGACTCCAGTCGGAGCCTCAAGGGTCAGAGCGGAGGCTCCTGCGACGGTGTAAACGGCCGAACCTGAGAAATTGAGGCCGCCGATGGTGATCGCCTCGCCGAGCGTGACGGCGTTGGAACTGCCCGTCGCGCCGGAGAAATAGGCGACGTCATTCGAGGTGAATGCGCCGATCGCAGCGGTCGGCTGCAGTCCATCCGTCGTGGTGGCGGAACCCGCGTTGAACCAATTGGCCGTGGTGGTATCCCAGGTTCCGGTGCCACCGAGACCAGCGACGCCTCCGCCATTGACGTCCCAGAAGAGATTGGCGGCACGGGCGGCGGGCGGGGCGACGGCCAGCAAGGCCGCAGCAGCCATCAGCGAGGCACGCGGAATGAGAGGTCGAGGCTTCTGAATTTTCATTAGATGGGTAACGAGAGAGTCACCGGGGGGTGACGCTTGTTGGGGGGATGACCGAATACTTGGGGCATTCACCTCAGAGGGCAACCCTTTTGGAGCTGAAAACCCCTCATAAGTATTATTTTTCCACACCAATAGTTATTCACCACCAGTGAAAGTCCCGAGGGCGAATTTAACTTTTATTTTACTATTAAAGACTGATTTCAGTCTTTAAATGCTTTTATTGATTGTACTTAATCTTTAAAAAGTCCGGATGAAGTCCGCAAGCAGCGCCATGCCCAGGCCCACGACACCGATCAGGGTCTCGGTGATGGTCCAAGTCCGAAGGGTCTGGGCGACGGTCAGACCGAGGCACTCCTTGACCATCCAGAACCCGCTGTCGTTGAGGTGAGAGAGGAAGAGCGAGCCGCTGCCGATCGCGATGACCAGCAGTTCGGGGCTGGCTCCGGGCGTCGCGAAGAGCGCAGGAGCGAGGAATCCCGAGGCGACGGTGATGGCCACGGTCGCGGATCCTGTGGCCACGCGGATGAACGCTGACACGAGCCAGCCGTAGACGAGCAGGGGCAAGCCGGCGTCGGAAGCCAGCGCGGCGAGCTCACGGTCGATGCCCGCCTCGCGCATCACGCGGGCGAAGCCCCCTCCCCCGCCGACGAGCACGAGGGTCATGCCGATGCCGGCGACGCTGGCTTCGGAGAACTTCAGGAGCTCGGCCGACGTGCGACCGCAACGCGAACCGAAGGCCCACATGGCGAAGAGCACGGAGAGCAGCAACGCCATCACGGGATGGCCGACGAAGAGCAACGCCCTGCCCCATTCGGTCGACGCGGCGTCAGGCACGATGGCGTTCTTCACCAGGACTTCGACGACGGTGCCGCCGAGCAGCAGGATGACCGGCAGCAGGACGGTGAACAAGGTAAGGCCGAAGCCGGGCAGCTTCTGCCCGACCCCCACGGAAGGGCTGTATTCAGGGGTCGGAACGTGCACGTAGCGCACGGCGGCCCGGGCGAAAAGCGGACCGGCCACGGCGGCCACGGGGATGCCGAGCACCAAGGCCCAGAGGATCACGAAGCCCATGTCGGCCTTGAGCGCCTCGATCGCGACGACGGGACCGGGATGCGGCGGCATGAGGCCGTGCATCACGGACAGGAAGGAGAGCAACGGCAGGACGAGACGAAGGAAGGGCTGGCCGGTCTCCTTGGCCAGGGTGATGACGATCGGCAGGATGAGCAGCAGGCCGACGGCGAACCAGGTGGTCATGCCGACGCAAAGCGCGAGCAGGATGATGCAAAGGCCGATGCGCGAAGGCCCGAGCGTGCGGATGAAGGTGCGCGCAAGCACGCCCGCGCCGCCTGACTCGGCGAGCAGCTTGCCGAAGACGACTCCGAGCACGACGATCGCTCCGGTGCTGCCCAAGGTGGCTCCGAAGCCGTCCTGGAAGGCCTTCAAAACCCCCGTCATGCCGAGTCCGGGGGCTCCGGCGCCGACCGCGACGACCATCGCTCCCAGCGCGAGGGAGCTGATCAGGAGGGCGATGAAGGGGTTGAACTTGAGCCGTGTGACCAGCAGGACCAGCACGGCGATGGCGAGCAGGGCGTAGAACATCAGGACTTCGGCGGGGCGACCGTGGCACGAGTAGCGCCCACGCTGATGCCGCCGTCAACCAGCAAGGTCTGTCCGGTCACGTAACGGCTCTCCTCCGACGCCAGGAAGACCACGGGGCCTGCGAGGTCGCCGACGGCTCCGGGGCGCTTGAGGGGGATGCGGTCGCAGAGATATTCGACCCACTCCTTCTGCTCGTAGAGGACGGCGTTCTGCGCGGTCTTGAACCAGCCCGGGGCGAGGCAGTTCACGGTCACGCCATGCCGGCCCCAGTCGTCGGCCAGGCTCATCGTGAGCTGCTTCACGCCGCCGCGGCTCGCGCCGTAGGGAGCGAGTCCGGCGTAGCCGGCGACGCAGGTGACGGACCCGATGTTGATGATGCGGCCGTAGCCGCGCGCGATCATGCCTGGCGCCACGGCCTGCGCGGTGAAGAACGTGCCGCGGAGATTGGTGTCGAGGATGGTGTTCCAGTCGTCCCAGGACACCTCGAGGGCGGGCTTGCGGATGTTGCAGCCCGCGTTGTTCACGAGGATGTCGATCCGGCCCATGAGGCGCTCGACTTCGGCCACGCCCGCTTGGATGGAAGCGTGGTCGCGGACGTCGAGGGCGACGGCGCAGGTGCGTCGTCCGAGGGCCTCGATCTCGGCCCGGAAGGGGGCCAGCTTGGCGGCGTCGCGGCTCGACATGGCGATGTCGGCGCCGGCCTGCGCGAGGGCGCGCGCGAAATGCTGGCCGAGTCCGCGGCTGGTGCCGGTGACGAAGGCGACCTTGCCGGTCAGATCGAAGAAGGGCTGGCTCATGGTCTCAGGAACGGGGGGCGACGATGACCTTCATGACGCCGGGCGCGCCGGCATGCAGGCGGTCGAACCAGGCCGGCCCCTCGACGAGCGGAATCACCGCGGAGATGATGCGGTCGACGCGGATGCGGCCGGAGGCGAGCAGGCGGATGCACTCGGGATACTCGCCCGCGGAGGCGCAGGAGCCCTGCAGACGGACCTGGCGCGTGACGACGGACTGGAGCGGCAGCTCGACCTTGGGCGAAAGGTTGCCGACGAGGGTGACCGTGCCGCCCTTGCGCACGCAGGCGACGGCGGACTGGACGGTGACGTTGACCCCGACGCACTCGAAGACGGCGTCAGCGCCCTGCCCTTTGGTGAGGCCTTTCACGAAGGCGGCGACGTCGCCGGAGGCGGGGTTGAAGGCGTGGGTGGCGCCCAGCTCCTTGGCCACGGCGAGGCGCGAATCCTCGGTGTCGACCGCGATAACCTGCGTAAAACCGGCGATTTTGGCGGCCTGGAGGGTCAGCAGGCCGATCATCCCGGTGCCGACGACGACGGCCGTGTCGCCCTCGGCACAGGGAGTCAGGCGCACGGCATGCACGCCCACGGAGACGGCTTCGATCATGGCGGCCTCGTTGAAGCCGAGTTCATCCGGGATGGGATAGAGGATGCGCTCGGGGACGGCGACGAGCTCGGCGAAGGCGCCGTGGCGACGGTAGTCTCCGCAGGAGACGCCGAGGACCTGGCGGTTGTCGCAGAGGTTGACGTCGCCGCGGCGGCAATGGGCGCAGGTGCCGCAATACACCGTGGAATCGAAGGTCACGCGCTGTCCGGGCCTGAAGCGGGTGACGGCCGAGCCGACGGAGCGGATGACGCCGGCGGCCTCATGGCCCATGACGAGAGGCGGGATGCGGCGGCCCGTCGAGCCGTCGTAGCCATGGATGTCTGAGCCGCAGATGCCGCAGGCGCGCACCTCGACCAGGACCTCGTCGGCCCCGCAGACGGGATCCGGAACGTCCGTGCAGGCCATCTTTTTGTATTCGGTGAGCAGCAGGGCTTTCATCGGGGAGGACAAGGAAGGCGGGATGGGGCGAGGGAGCAAGACTTGGGCGTGGCCTGCGGACACGGCTGACCGAGGCAGGAGCCCTCGGCCTGCCTTTGGTTTGCCTAAACCCGTCCGCCGCCCTACCCCTTCCCGCATGAAGTTCCTCCCAGCCTTCTGCCTCTCCGTCCTGACGGCCTTCGCTGCCGAGCCCATCAAGTATTCGGTCGAGCGGCTCGATGCCTCAATTGATGCGCTGGTCGCAAGCGACGCGCAGTTCGAAGTGCTCTCGACCGGCTACAAGTGGTCCGAAGGCCCGGTGTGGTTCAAGGACCGCATCGTTTTCTCCGACGTCCCCTCCAACGTGGCCTATTCCTGGAAGGAAGACGACGGACAGGCGCCGATCTTCCTGAAGCCGAGCGGCACGGACGCGCCCTCGGAACGTCAGGGCTCCAACGGACTGGCCGTCGACGCCAAGGGCAGGCTGATCCTTTGCCAGCACGGGGCCCGACGCGTGGCGGCCCTCGTCGACGGCAAGTTCGTCCCCCTGGCCGGAGAATTCGAAGGCAAGCGCTTCAACAGCCCCAACGACCTGGCCATCGCCAAGGACGGCACGGTCTACTTCACCGATCCGCCCTATGGGCTGGGCGGAGAGAAGGCTGAAGTCGATTTCCACGGCGTCTACAAGCTCTCCACCGACGGCAAAGTGTCGCTCATCACGAAGGCCGTGCAGTGGCCCAACGGCATCGCGCTCAGCCTTGACGAGAAGACCCTCTATCTCGCCGTCTCCGACGGCAAGAATCCCCGGGTCGCCGCCGTGGGCGTCGATGGCTCCGGACTTCGCGACGTCTTCCTTGCCTCGCAGCTCAAGGCGCAGGGACGACCGGGAAGCTGCGACGGACTCAAGTTGGACGAACGAGGCAACATCTGGACGACCGGCCCCGGCGGCGTGCTCATCCTTTCTCCGGAGGGCAAGCACCTCGGCTCGCTGATGCTCGGCCAGCCTTCGGCGAATCTCGCCTGGGGTGAGGACGGCCGCGCGCTTTACATCACTTCAAAGGACCGCCTCGTGCGTGTGAAGACCAAGGTCAAGGGCGCGGGATTCTGAATGAGTATCCGCATCGGGCAGGGCTGACCGCCTCGGTCAGCCGGGCACGTCCATACGGTTGAGCGAGGGCGCTCAACCCTACCTTCGCCGTCGCATCTGCATCGGGTAGGGCTGACCGCCTCGGTCAGCCGTGGGCCCCTGTCCGTATCCGTATCCCATCACTTCCTCTCCACCTTGATGAAGTCGAGGCCCAGCATGTGCTTGGGGGTGGCGGCGGGATTGGGCGGGAGGATCTTGAAGGTGAGGCGATGCTCGCCGGGCTCGAGCTCGTGCTCGCCGGCGTCCAGCTCGCCGGTGGTCACGACCTGCGCTGACTCGTGGAGGTCGAGCGGGCCGCCGAAGAGGGCCTTGCCGTCGAGCGCGACCTCGAAGACGCCGTAATCATGGGCCTTGGTGAGGACGAAGGTCAGGCGATGCCGGCCCTTCTCCTTCACGGGGAGTGCCAGGGTGAGGACGTCGCCCGGCTTGGCGCCGGTCCACCACAGATGGTCGTTGCCGCTCCAACGGCTGGCCTTGAAGCCGCCCATGGGCTGGTTGCGCACGTTGCCTCCGGTCTTGGCCAGGACCTTCATCGATTCGCCCTCGACCGCGCCGGGCACGGACCAGGCGGCGGCGTTGGGGGCGGGACCGTCGGGATTCTGCAGGTAGGCGACGAGGTTGATCACCTGCTGCGGCGGCAGGGCGTCGAAGAGTCCCTCGGGCATCATCGAGACGGGCAGGGTCTCACGGGAGACGACCTCGTCCTTGGCGACGGTGAACTTGGCGGCGCCGGGCAGCACGAGGCGGAAGGACTGAGCGTCCTCGAACTGCACGATGCCGGTGAGCGTTGAGCCGTTCTTCAGCCTGAGGACGTTGAGCTGGTAGTCCTTTCCGATGACGGCATTGGGATCGAGGACGTTCTCGAGGATGTAGTCGAGCTTGCCGAGGTTGGCGCCGGCGAGGCCGGGGCCGACGGCGTTGCCGACGTAACCGAAGGTGTGGCACACGCCGCAGGTGGAAAGGAAGAGCTGACGGCCCTCGTTGAAATCGGCGCGCCTCAGGACGTCGGGCTTCAGCAGCGCGAGGTATTTCGCGCGGGCCTCCTCCACGCCCGCCTTGGTGCGGTTCACCGTGCCGACCACCTTGGCCAGGAGGGCGTCGACTTCGGCGTCGGCCAAGGTCTTGAGCTGACGGACGACGATGGGTCCGAGCAAGGCCTTGTCGGCGGAACCCTCGGCGACGGCCTGGAGGAGCGCGCGGCCGCCGGCGGCCGTGGAAGTGAGCCCGTCGACCGCGGCGGACCTGAAGTCAGGGGACAGCGCCGTCCGGGTCACGCGGAGCAGCACGGCGGGCGATCCGTCGTCGCCCACCGAGGACAGGGACTGGATGAGGGCCTTGCGGAAAGCCGGGTCGAACTCCTTCTCAAGCAGCGCGGCGTGCACCGCCTTGGCCGCGCCCCGGTCGCGGGACTGCACGAGCACCGAAAGCGCGCGGCGACGCGCAGGCACGGGCGCCTTGGCGTCGGCGAGATGACCGCGGTAGAAGGCGCGTGAGCCGTCGTCGCCGGCGAGGGCGTTGAGCTCGTGGAGGTCCGCGGCGAGGTCGGGCGAAGCGCCCTCACGCAGCTTGGCGAGGGTCGCGGCCCAGCCCTCGGGCGGCGTGAAGGAGCCGGACTGACGGACGCCCTCGACCACGCGACGCACGAGCGCGGCCCGGGCCGCAGGATCGGAGGATCCGGACGCGATGGCGAGGATGCGGCCTCGGGCGGCGGCCTCACCGGCCAGACGGCGGAAGATGAATTCCGTCACGCGCTCCATGCGGCAGGCGGAGGCGAGCGCGAGGCCGGCGTCGGGATCGGCGCCCACCAGCGGCTCCACGCCGTACCAGAGCAGCATCGGGATGTTGTGGTCCTGGGCATCGTCAGCCCGCGCGAGCAGCGGCCGGGCGACCTCGGCGCGGGCGGCCAGCGGCAGCCGCTGCAGCGCGGAGGCCAGCTCGCGACGCACCACCGGCGACGCCTCGGCGGCGGCGAGCGGGGCGAGGAGCGGATGGCGCGAAGGATGGAATTCAGCCGTCAGACGGACGCCCCAGGCGCGCACGTCGGCGTCGGGATCGGCCAGGGCGCGGCCGGCGAGGACGTCGTCGAAGGCGCCGCTGACCTGCAGCGTCCAGAGCGCACGGAGCCGGCGGGGCGAAGGCCCCGAGGCGAAGGCGGAGCGGAGCGAGGCGAGCGCGCCCTCGGAGAGCGGACGCATGGCGCCGCGTTCGGCGAGCACGCGTCTCGCGAGACGGGACACGGTCTCGTTGGCGTCGTCCAGGGCCAGACCGGAGAGTTCGTGATCGGAGCAACGTCCGAGGTCGCCGGGGCGGGCCTTGAGCGTGCCGTGGCTCACCCGGTAGACGCGGCCGTTGCTGCGGTCCCAGATCTCCGTGGTGTTGTTGTGGCAGACCTGCTTGTCGGACCAGTCCGCGACGTAGAGCGCGCCGTCGGGGCCGACCCGTTGGGCGACCGGGATGAACTGCGCGTCGTTGGCCCGCAGGAAATCCGGACCGTGCGCCCCCACGTAGCCGCTGCCCTTGGGCGTGACCAGGTCGGCGACCAGACGATGGCCGTGGAGATTGCCGAAGATGAGCGCCCCGCGCCAGGCCGGCGGGAAGTTGTCGCCCTGGTACAGCGCCAGGCCCGAATGCGCGTGCCCGCCGCCGGACTCATCCGTGCTGAGGTCGATCTTGGCGACCTCGGGGCGGTGCACCCGGCGGCCCGCGAAGTGCGAATGATCGGCGATCGTGCGGATGTCGTCGTAGGAGAAGGGATTGAAATGCTGGCCGGCCTGACGCTGGTAGCGTGCGCCGGGCAGCACGTGGTAGAGGTGCGGGATGACGCAGGCCGTGATGAAGAAGTCGCCGCGGGCGTTGTAATCCAGCCCCCAGGGGTTGCTGCTGCCTTCGGCGAAGACCTCGAAGACGTGGCGCGTCGGGTGGTAGCGCCAGACCCCCGCGTTGATCTTCACCCGACGGTCGTCGGGGGTGCCGGGACGGCCGACGGCCGAGTGCGTGAACACGCCGTGGCAGCCGTAGAGCCAGCCGTCCGGCCCCCACATGAAGCTGTTGAGCGTCTCGTGCGTGTCGTGGCTGCCCCAGCCGTCGAGCAGCACCTGCGGCTTGCCGGCGCGGTCCTGCGCGTCCTTCGGGATGAAGAGCAGCTCAGGAGCCTGGCCGACCCAGACCCCGCCGTGTCCGACCTCGAGCCCGCTGACGAGATTGAGCCCCTCGATGAAGACCGTCGTCTTGGAATAGGAGCCGTCGCCCTGGACGTCCTCGAGGATGAGGATGCGGTCCGTGCCCTGCCCCTCCGGACGCTTGCGCGGGTAACAACGTCCTTCCGCGACCCAGAGACGGCCGCGTTCGTCAAAGCACATCGCGATCGGCTGCACCACGCGGGGTTCCGCGGCGAGCACCTCGGCCCGGAAGCCGGGAGGCAGCGACATCGCCTTCACGGCCTCCTGCGGCGAGAGTCCGTCGCGATACTGGGCGAAGGGCACGCGCTGGGCCGGACCCACGGGCGGAGCGGCGTGGAGAAACGCGATGAAGACGAGGCCGAGCAGCGTTCGCATGGGGAGGGGTCCGACAGGCATAGCGGAAGCGGGCCCGGATGTAAGTCCGTTTTTAAGGGCAGGAACGCCCCTTTGCGTGAGCATTGGCGGCTTGGCAGGGCATCCGGCACGCTTAAGAAGGAGCCACCCATGAACAAGCCCCTCGCCCTCCTCTCCCTGGCCGCCGCACTGGCCGGATGCGCCTCCGGCACCGCCGCCACCACGGAAGCCGCCCCCGAAGTGCGCCTCGTCAACGACAAGCAGAAGAAGCAGGTCGACGTCCTCGTCGACGGCAAGCCCTTCACCTCCTACCTCTACTGGGCAGACCAGAAGAAGCCCCTGCTCTCGCCCCTGCGCACCGCCAAGGGCACCATCTTCACCCGCGGCTTCCCGCTCGAGAAGATCGCCGGCGAACGCACCGACCACCCCCACCACATCTCGTCGTGGTTCAACTACGGCAACGTGAACGGATCCGACTTCTGGAACTCGCCGCCGGAAGGGTTCTCCCGCGAGAGCAAGACGCCCTACGGCCGCGTTAAGCACGGCGCGATCAAGTCCGTGAAGAGCGGCGCCGGCGAAGGCAGCCTGAAGGTGAGCTCCGACTGGATCCTGGCCGACGGCTCCAAGGTCCTGCAGCAGGATGAGACCCTGGTCTTCCGCGCCCAGGGCGACATCCGCATCATCGACCGCATCATCACCCTGACCGCGCAGAAGCAGGACGCCGTCTTCAAGGACTCCAAGGAGGGCGCCATCGCCATCCGCCTGACCCGCGCGCTCGAGGAGCCCTCGACCAAGCCCGAGATCTTCACCGACGACTCCGGCAAGCCCACCGCCGTGCCCGTGCTCAACAACGACGGCGTGAACGGCGTGTACCTGAGCAGCGAGGGCAAGGTCGGCGAGAAGGAGGCCTGGAGCACCCGGGCGAAGTGGATGACCCTCTCCGGCAACGTGCGCGGCGAGGACATGGCCGTGGGCATCTTCGACCACCCGAAGAACGCCACCTTCCCCACCTACTGGCACTGCCGCGGCTACGGACTCTTCGCCGCGAACCCCTTCGGCGCGAAGGAGTTCACCAAGGGCAAGACCGAGCTCAACTTCACCATCCCGGCGGGCAAGTCCGAGACCTTCCGCTTCCGCATCCTGATCCACAGCGGCAAGCTGACCGCCGCCGAGACCGAGGCCCAGTACCAGCGCTTCCTGAAGGAAGTGGAGTGAGCGCGAGAGGCGCGCTCACAAGGGGCTGATGGCAATCACGCCTTGACCCCGACTTCACTTCCCCAGCGCGCCCAGCACGGCCTTGGCGACAGTCTGGCCGAGGGCCTCGGATCCGGCGGCGTTGAAATGCACGCCGTTCGGATTCTGGTGCAGCTTAAGAGTGGGGGTGATCGCGGCGTTGAGGTCGTTCACGGCCACGCCGTTCTCCTCCATGACCTTGCGGGCGATGCCGTTGTAGATGGCGACGTCGCCGAAGGTGCGCTGGGGGGTCAGCTTGCCTTCGGGCACGGGCGTGGTGGTCGCGAAGATCACCTTCGCTCCGGTCTTCCTGAGCCCGGTGACGATGGCACGGAGGTTGGCCTCGTAGTCCGCAGGTTCGACCTGACGCTTGCCGTCCTCCATGTGACGCAGGTCATGCAGCCCGAAGTTGAAATGGATGACGTCCCACTTGGATTCGCCGAGCCACTTGGCGAGGTTGGCGGTGCCGTTCTTGGTCGGACCGCCGTTCGTGGGGATGCGGTGGACGTTCGCCTTGCCCTCGAGCGCCTTGCGCACGGGCAGGGTGTAGCCGATCGAGATCGAGTCGCCGATGAGCAGCACGCGCGGCAGGCCCGCCACGTCCTGCACGGGGTCCATCGCGGGGTTGGCCTTCTTGGCCGCACGCTTCACGGCGGTGGTCTTGGATTCCTTCTTGGCCGGAGGGTTCTTCGTCTCGGCCCCGAGGGGCGCGGCCAGGACGAAGGCGAAAAGCAGCGCGAGTGACAAGACGGGGTTCATGTCCCGCAGGCTGGCTTTCCGTCGTCCCGCCGCAAGCGCGACTTCAGCCTCGCGCCCTGAGGAGGGCCTCGATTTCCGTGCGCGTCGTTTCGTCCAGTTCGAGCGACCCTCCGCCCACGGTGCCGCGGAGCTGCCCCGGCCGGCGGGCGCCCACGATCGCGGACGTGACGGCGGACTGCCGCAGCACCCAGGCGATGGCGACCTCGCCCACGCTCACGCCGAGGCGGGAGGCGATGCGCGTCAGGCCTTCGTTCAGCGCGATGTTCTTGGAAAGCAGCGGTTCGTTGAACTGCGGGTCGGCCCGGCGATGGTCGTCGGCCGGCAGCGCGGCCGCCCATTCGCGGGTGACCTTGCCGGTGAGCAGGCCTTTCTGCATCGGGCTGTAGGCGATGACGCCGATGCCGTTGGCCGCGCAGTAGGGCATGAGCTCCTGCTCGAAGCCGCGCGCGAGCATGCTGTAAGGGGGCTGGAGGAAGTCCACGGGACGGATGGGCTGGATGCGCTTCAGCTGAGCGACGCTGAAGTTGCTCACGCCCGCGTGCCGCACCTTGCCGGCCTTCACGAGGTCGGCCACGGCGGACCAGCCTTCCTCGATGTCCTCGTCGGGCTGCGGCCAGTGGATCTGGTACATGTCGATGACGTCCACGCCGAGCCGCCGCAGGCTGTCGTCGATCTCCTTCATCACGCTCGCGCGCTTGAGCCGGGGCACCACCGTGCCGTCCGCCTCCCAGCAGCGTTCGCACTTGGTGGAGATGACGGGGCGGCGGCCCTTGAGTTCACGCAGGGCCCTTCCGAGCACCTCCTCGCAGTGGCCGAGCCCGTAGACGGCGGCGGTGTCGATCCAGTTCACGCCCAGATCGACCGCCTCATGGATGGTGCGGACGGACAGATCGTCATCCTGCGGCCCCCAGCCGAACTTCCAGCCCGGCCCGCCGATGGCCCAGGTGCCCAGGCCCACGGTGGTGAGGTGAAGGTCGGTGCGTCCGAGTCGGCGGGTCTTCATGACGGCGTCATTCCAGCCGCTCCGCCCGCCTTGTCCATCCTGCTTGGCGAGCCGTGAACACGAGGCCCGGTCACGCGCACGGCCGCCCCTGTCCCTCGCGACATCCCCTGCCCACGTGCCGCCGAGCCCATGCGTCCCCTCGCGGCGCGCACCGCGCGCTCACTTCTTCGACGCCTTCTTCCTGCCGGGCTGGCCCATGCGCAGCGGCCAGTCAGGATGGTCCGTGCGGGAAGTTTGGAAGATGGATTCGGCCCTGGCGACGAGCTCGGGCTTTTCTTTCGCCAGATCGGCGCGTTCGCCGGGATCCTTGGCGAGGTCGTAGATCTCGATGGCCCTGGCGGGCCCGTTGCGGACGGCCTTCCAGTCACCCCAGCGGGCGGCCTGCAGGGACGCCCCCTCGTGCAGTTCCCAGTAGAAGGACTCGCGCGCCGGGGCGGAGCCGCCTTGCAGGAAAGTCACCAGTGAAAGGCCGTCGGGCCGGAAGCCCTCGGGCAGCCTGGCGCCGGCGAGTTCGGCGGCGGTCGGCAGGAAATCCCAGAACGCCCAGGGCTCGTGGCTGACACGTCCCGCCGGCACCTTGCCCGGCCAGCGGGCGAGCGCAGCCTGACGGAGGCCGCCCTCGTAGAGTTCGCGCTTGTAGCCGCGCATGCCGTTCGAGGCCTGCTGGAAGAGCTTCCCGAACTCGGAGTTCGGCGCGAAGGATGAGCCGTTGTCGCCGGAAGTCATCACGAGCGTGCGGTCGTCCAAGCCCAGCTCGCGGACCAGCGCGAGCACCCGGCCGACGTCGGCGTCGAGCCGCGTGACCTGCGCGGCATAGGCCTTCTGCTGCTCAGTCCAAGGACGGTCGGCGTATTCACCGTAGCCGTCTATCTCGTGCCGTCCGTGAGGCAGGGTGATCGCGTAGAAGAGGAAGAAAGGTCCAGCCTTGTGGTCGCGGATGAAGCGCTCGGCCTCACGCTGGATCAGGTTCTGCGCGTAGGTGGCACCGACCTTCCTGCCGTCATTCCCTTCGAGCGGGATCCTGCGGTCCTGATCGTAGAGATAGGTGGGGAAGTAGCTGTGGGCGTGACGCTGGCAGTTGTAGCCGAAGAACCGGTCGAAGCCCTTCTTCAGCGGACTGCCCGACGTGTCGAACATCCCCATGCCCCACTTGCCCACGCAGCCCGTGGCGTAGCCGGCGGACTTCAGGACCTGCGCCACCGTCACGGTCTCGGCGGGCAGCGGCTTCTGGCCCTCCGGCTGGGCCTCCCGGTTGGCCCTGATCGGCGAATGTCCGGAATGCAGTCCGGTCATGAGCGACGTGCGGCTGGGCGCGCACACCGTCGTGCCGCAATAGGCCTGCGTGAAGCGCGTGCCTTCGGCGGCCATGCGGTCGAGGTTCGGCGTGCGGATGAGCTTCTGGCCGTAGACGCCGACGTCTCCCTGCGCGAGGTCGTCGCTCAGGATGTAGATGATGTTGGGACGATCCGCCGCAAGGGCGCCGGCGACGATCAGGAGCGGAAGGAGGGATTTCATAATAGGGGCAGGGGCAGGGGCAGGGGCGGGGGCGGGGATATGAGCAGGTATGGCAGATTGGGAATGGCAGATAAATGATGAAGGATGCCGCGCAGGGAGGTGAGAGCGGCCGGTGACCTTGACCGACACTGCCTAGGTGCGGCGGCGGACGGCGGCCATGGCAATGGCCGCCCTGCCCGAAGCAGGCCAACAACTGCCCCTGCCCCCGTCCCTGCCCCCTCCGCAGCGCGGTAAGCCACATTCCCCTTGGCAGACGGCGCAAAGAAGGCAGGAATGTCTCCTCCCCGTCCGACCATGCCGCAAGGCGTGGCATCCCTCCCCCTTCCCTGACGAAACCACCATGCGCAAGCTGCTCTCATCCCTGCTGGCCCTGACCGCCTTCGCGGCCCTGCCGGCCCAAAACCTCCAGCTCCAGAAAGGCGATCACATCGCCTTCGTCGGAGGCGGCCTGGCCGACCGCCAGCAGCACCACGGACACTTCGAGGCCCTGATCCATCAGGCCCACCCCGACCACCAGCTGGTCATCCGCAACCTCGGGTTCTCCGGCGACGAGCTGGGCGTGCCCGCCCACCGCTCGGACGAAGTCCCGACGCTCGAATACTTCCTGGACATGAAGCCCGGCCAGGTGACGACCAAAGTCGGCAAGACCGACGTCACCTACCATGCCGGCGCGCACTTCCACGCCAACGTCATCTTCGCCTACTGGGGCTTCAACGAGTCCTTCAAGGGGGCCGAGGGCCTCGACGCCTTCCGCGCCAACCTCGCCGCCTGGCTCAAGAAGCACGGCGAGGCCGACTACGGCCAGGGCAAGCCCCGCATCGTGCTCTTCTCCCCCGTCGCCAACGAGGACATGAAGTCCCGCTTCTACGATCCCAAAGTGACCGCGCGCAACAACGCCAACCTCGCCCTCTACGTGAAGGCCATGGCCGGAGTCGCAAAGACCGCCGGTGTCCCGTTCGTGGACCTCTTCACCCCTTCGCAGGAGCTGTTCGCCAAGTCTTCCGTCCGCCTCACCGTCAACGGCATCCATGTGAACGCCGAAGGCGACCGCGCCCTCGCGCCCGTGCAGTTCAAGGGCGTCTTCGGCAAGGCCGCGCCCGCCGTGAACGAGAAGGTGCGCGCGGCCGTGAACGACAAGGCGACCGAGTGGCACCACCGCTACCGCACCGTCGACCAGTACAACATCTACGGCGGCCGTTCCCGCATCAAGTACGAGGGCGTCGACAACGCCGTCGTCATCGGACGCGAGCTCTCCAACCGCGACCTCAAGACCGCGAACCGCGACAAGGCCGTCTGGGCCGCCGCCCAGGGCAAGGCCTACCAGGTCAGCGACGACAACCTGCTGCCCGACGTGGCCGTGCCGCCGAACCGCAAGGAGCCCGTGCCCTACCTGCCCGGCCCCGAGACCGTGCAGCACCTCGGATCGCCCGACGGCACGAAGATCGAGTTCATCGCCGACGAGACCACCGTGCCGGAACTCGTCAACCCGGTGCAGATGAACTTCGACAACAAGGGCCGCCTCTGGATCGCCTGCTGGCCCAACTACCCCGAGACCAATCCCAAGACCAAGGTCTTCGACAAGCTCCTCGTCCTCGACCTCGACCCCGCCACCGGCAAGGTCGTGAAGTCCTCCGTCTTCCTCGACGGCCTGAACTGCCCGACCGGCTTCCAGTTCTACAAGGACGGCGTCATCCTCATCCAGTCGCCCGACATCTGGTACGTCCGCGACACCGACGGCGACGGCAAGGCCGACTGGAAGGAGCGCCTGCTCACCGGCATGGACGCCGCCGACTCGCACCACGAGACCAACTCCATCTGCTATGAGCCGGGCGGCGCGATCTACCTCTCCGACGGCGTCTTCCACCGCTCCCAGGTCGAGACCGACCGCGGCGTGATGCGCAACGTCAACGGCGCCATCTACCGCTTCGAGCCCCAGACCGGGAAGCTGTACCGCCACGCCCCGTACGGCTTCGCCAATCCCCACGGCCGCGTGTTCGACTACTGGGGCAACGACCTGATCACCGACGCCACCGGCAACGCCAACTACTTCGGACCCGGCTTCACCGGCCACCTCGACAGCGGCTCCCATCCCGGCTACTTCCAGTTCTGGAACCGCCCCTCCCGCCCCTGCCCGGGAACGACCATCCTGAGCAGCCGTCACTTCCCCGACGACTGGCAGGGCGACTTCCTGAACGCCAACGTGATCACCTACCAGGGCGTCTTCCGCGCGAAGCTGGAGGAGGACGGCGCCGGCATCAAGGGCACGACCCTCGAGCCCGGCTTCCTTTACGCCAAGGACATCAAGACCCACCCGAACTTCCGCCCCTCCGGGATGGCCGTGGCGCCCGACGGCTCGGTCTACGTCATGGACTGGTCGCAGATGCTCATCGGGCACCTGCAGCACCACCTGCGCGACCCCAACCGCGACCACCAGCACGGCCGGCTCTACCGCGTGACCTACCCGTCCCGCCCCCTGCTCAAGCCCAAGAAGATCGACGGCGAGTCCGTCGAGGCCCTGCTCGAGCTCCTCAAGGAGCACGAGGACAACGTGCGGCAGCGCGCCAAGGTCGAGCTGCACAAGCATGACTCCGACAAGGTCGTCGCGGCCGTCCAGAAGTGGGTGAAGCAGTTCGACCCGGCCAAGGCCGAGGACGCCCACCACATCCTCGAGGCCCTCTGGGTCCACCAGTGGCACGACGCCGTGAACCTCGACCTGATCCGCACGCTGCTCAAGTCGCCCGCCCATCAGGCGCGCGCCCAGGCCCTGCGCGTCGTCTGCTACCAGCGTGAGCGCATCCCCGAGGCCTTGGCCTTCGCCGCCGCCGCCGTCGAGGATCCGCACCCCCGGGTGCGCCTCGAGGCCGTGCGCACCCTGAGCTTCTTCAAGGGCGCCGACGTGAAGACGGCCGTCGCGGCCGCGATGAAGCTCAAGGACGACAAGGACCGCTTCATCAACTACTGCCTGCGTCAGACCGTGAAGCAGCTCACCTCCCTCCCCGAGGGACAGGGACTCGTCGACCCCAAGTCGCTCGTGCCGCCCAAGGAGGTCTCCTACGGCCCCTCGGACCGCAAGCTCTCCCAGGCCGACAAGAAGCTCTACGACCTCGGCAAGGAAGTCTACTTCCGCGAGGCGCACTGCGTGACCTGCCACCAGCCCGACGGCAAGGGCGCCGAGATGCCCGGCAAGCCGGGCGTGGGCGCCTATCCCTCGCTCGTGAAGAGCAACTGGCTCGAAGGCGATCCGGACCGCGTCATCAAGATCGTGCTCAACGGCCTCTACGGACCGATGAAGCATGACGGACGCACCTACGGGGACATGGCCTCGGGGCAGCCCGTCATGACCGGCCTCGGCCAGCTGCTGAAGGACGAGGAGGTCGCCGCCGTCATCACCTACGTCCGCCAGTCGTGGGGCAACAACCTGCCGCCCGTGAAGGCCGCCGACGTGAAGCGCGTGCGCGACGCCACGAAGTCCAAGACGGACATGTACGTCGCGGAGGAAGTGCTCAAGGCGCATCCGCTGCCCGAGGCCGCCGCCAAGGGCAAGAAGAAGAAGTGAACGGACCGACGGGTCCGCGAGGGCGCGCCGCGAGGCGCGCCCTTCTTTTTTTATTCACATCGGGAAGGATGACACGACCGCCGCTTGCATGAGGGCCTGCGACGGGCACGATGGGCCGTGATGAGACCCGCACTCTGGCAGGCCGTCGCCGAAAGGCTCAAGGCCCTGCGTCCCGCCGCACGCCTCGTCGCGTCCGACCATTTCAACGCCCGCGTCACCCTGCCGGGCTCCAGCGCCCGCCTGCGCATGTTCTACCAGCCCCGCGAAGGCGAGGTGCCCGGCGAAGCGCGCGTCTGGCTGACCTTCGAGGGCGCACGCGAACTCGGAGCCGTGGCGCAATACGTCGAGTCCCAGGACCGTCTGGCCAAGGACGCTCCGCGTCCGCTGCACTTCAGCCAGCGCATCGAGAAGGACCGGCCCGACGCGCTGGTCGAGGCCACGTTGGGCTTCCAGACCGGCGTTGTGTCCTGGCATGGCGACGAGCTCATCGCCCGTTTCGCGGGCTATTACGCCGAAGGGGCGGACGCCCTCCTGAGCCTGCATTCCGAACTGACCCGCAAGGCCGGCTGAAGGGCCGCCGGGGCAGGGTTAATCCTTCCCTTTTGGGGCGGGAGGGGCTTTAAATCGCCCCTTCCCGGCCCGTCCATGACCTCCGCCCAAGTACGCCAGTCGTTCCTGGACTTCTTCAAGTCCAAGCAGCACGCCATCGTGCCCTCGTCCAGCCTCATGCCGGACTCGCCGAACCTGCTGTTCACCAACGCCGGCATGAACCAGTTCGTGCCGATCTTCCTCGGGCAGACCAAGTGCCCTTACTCCCCCGGCCGGGCGGCGGACACCCAGAAGTGCATCCGCGCGGGCGGCAAGCACAACGACCTCGAGGACGTCGGCCTCGACACCTACCACCACACCTTCTTCGAGATGCTGGGCAACTGGTCCTTCGGGGACTACTTCAAGCGCGAGGCCATCGACTTCGCCTGGGAGCTGGTGACCGAGGTCTGGAAGTTCCCTAAGCACCGCCTGTACGCCACCGTGTACAAGCCCGACAAGGCCAAGGGCGACCCCTCGGAGTTCGACCAGGAAGCCTGGGACGTGTGGGCGGAGAAGTTCCGCGCCGCCGGACTCGACCCCGCCGTGCACATCGTCAACGGCAACAAGAAGGACAACTTCTGGATGATGGGCGAGACCGGCCCCTGCGGCCCCTGCACCGAGCTGCACGTCGACCTCACGCCCGCCGGAGACACCCAAGGCAGGCTGGTCAACGGGAGCGACGCCCGCTGCATGGAGATCTGGAACCTGGTCTTCATCCAGTTCAACGCCAACCCCGACGGCACCTTCACGCCCCTGCCCGCCCGCCACGTCGACACCGGCATGGGCTTCGAGCGCGTCTCGGGGATCATGCAGTGCACCAAGGGCTTCAAGGACTTCTCCGGCGTCATCTCCAACTATGAGAGCGACGTCTTCACGCCCCTCTTCCGCCGCCTCGAGGAGCTTTCGGGCAAGAAGTACGGCTCCACCCTGCCCGCCCCCGGGTCGACCGGCGCCACGCAGCAGGAGAAGGACGACGTGGCCTTCCGCGTCATCGCCGACCACATCCGCACGCTGTCCTTCGCCATCGCGGACGGCATCCAGCCCGGCAACTCGGACCGCAACTACGTCCTGCGCCGCATCCTGCGCCGTGCGGTCCGCTACGGCCGTACTCTCGGACTGAAGAACGGCTTCTTCCACCAGCTGGTGGGCGTGCTCGCCGACTCGATGGGCGACGTCTTCCCCGAGATCCGCACGCGCCGCCCGGTGGTGGCCGACGTGATCCGCCTCGAGGAGGAATCCTTCAACCGCACCCTGGACAAGGGCATCGCGCTCTTCGAGGAGGAGGCGTCCAAGCTGAAGGCCGGCGGCGCCGTCTCCGGAGCCGTGGCCTTCCGCCTCTACGACGAGCAAGGCTTCCCGCTCGACCTGACCCAGCTCATGGCCCGTGAACGCGGGCTGACCGTCGACGTCGCCGGCTTCGAGAAGCTGATGGAGGAGCAGCGCGCCCGCGCGCGCGCCGCGCAGAAGAAGGAGGTCATCACCCTTTCCGACGTGGGCTCCGAGCACCCGACGGCGTTCGTCGGACACGACGCGCTCTCGACGCAGGCCAAGGTCGTCCAGGTCGCCAAGGTCAAGGACCGCACGGCCGTCATCCTGGACCGCTCCCCCTGCTACGCGGAGATGGGCGGCCAGGTGGGCGACACCGCGGCGATCTCCCTCGGCGGCCGCCAGTGGCGCGTCACGGACACCCAGAAGTCAGGCGCGACCTGGCTGCATTTCCTCGACGGCGACGACGCCCCTGAGTCGGGCGCCACGGTCGAGGTGTCGGTGGACCGCGCAAGACGCGACGCCATCCAGCGCCACCACACGGTCACCCACGTCCTGCACTGGGCGCTGCACGAGGTCGTCTCCAAGGAGGCCTCGCAGAAGGGCTCGGCGGTCGACCCGTCCAAGCTCACCTTCGACTTCAACGGCCACGCCCTCACGCCCGGCCAGGTGGCCGACGTCGAACGTCTGGTCAACGAGCGCGTGCTCGCCGACGAGCCGGTGTCCTGGACGGAGGTGCCCTACGCCTCCGTGAAGGGCCGACCCGACGTCATGCAGTTCTTCGGCGACAAGTACGGCGAATCCGTGCGCGTCGTGCAGGTGGGCGGCAAAGCGGGCGCGCTGGACGGCTGGTCCATGGAGCTCTGCGCCGGCACGCACGTGCGTCGCACGGGCGAGATCGGGCTCTTCCGCATCACCGGGGAGAACGCCATCGCCGCCGGCGTGCGCCGCATCGAAGCCCTCGCCGGGCTTGCCGCCTATGAACGCGCCCACGCTGACGCCGAGCTGCTGAAGTCGCTCTCCGCGGCGACGAACACGCCCGTGGTCGACCTGCTGAAGCGCCTCGAACAGGTCATGGAGCAGTCCTCCGCGCTCGAGAAGCGCCTGAAGGCCTACCGCGACCGCGAGGCCTCGCAACTGGCCGACGCCCTCGCCGCCAAGGCGGCCGAGCGCGGCGGACTCAAGTATGTCGTCGCCCAGGCCCCCGGCCTGGAGTCGCCCAACGAACTCCGCGAACTCGGCGCCAAGGTCGCCGGCAAGGTCGGACCCGCAGCGGTGGTGGTGCTGGCCGCCGCCTTCGGCGACAAGGCCTCGCTCGTGGCCAACTGCGGCGCCGACGCCGTGAAGGCGGGGAAGTCCGCCGGCAAGATCGTCTCCGAGGCCTGCGCCCGCATGGGCGGCAAGGGCGGCGGCAAGCCTGACGCCGCCATGGGCGGGGGCACCGACGTCTCGAAGCTCTCCGAGGCCCTGGAGGCCGCCGGAAAGGCCTGAGCGGGGGCTTCTGCCGCCCGCCTTGGCCTTGCCCTCCCGGGCCGGGCCCGCAAGACTGACCCAATGGCCATCCGCCGCCTGGCACTCGTCGTGAACCGCTCCAAGCCCGGGGCGGAGGACATCGTGCAGTCCGTGCGCTCGGCGGCCCAGGCGGCCGGCGTGACGCTGGAAGTGGCCTCCGGCTGGCCGATCGACCGCGCGGTGCTCCGCGGGGCCGACGCCTGCGTGGTCGTGGGCGGCGACGGCACCTTCCTGGGCGTGGCCGAGGCCGCCGCGCTGGAAGGCGTGCCCCTGTTCGGCATCAACCGCGGCAAGCTCGGCTTCCTCGCGGCCTATCCCGGCGAGGACGTCGCGGCCACCGTGCGTTCCGTCCTGTCCGGCGACTGCCGGAAGGAGGAACGTGCGCTGCTCGAGGTGCGTTTCGCGGACGGCACCTTCGCGCTCGCCCTCAATGACGTGGTGCTCAAGACGCGGGAGGCCTTCCGTATGGGACGCTTCTCCGTGCGTGCCGACGGCGCGCCGGTGAACGAATACCGCGCCGACGGACTGATCCTCGCCACCCCGACGGGCACCTCCGCCTACAGCCTCGCAGCGGGCGGACCGCTGGTCGACCCGGCGGCCTCCGTCATCGCCCTCACGCCCATCTGCCCGCACACGATGTCGAACCGCTCCGTGGTCTTCGACGGCGAGACGGAACTCGAGGTGCGCAGCGAGGACGGCGCCCTGCTCGGCGTGTCCGTCGACGGCCGTCCCACCCTCGAGGCCGCCGGACGCCTTCCGCTCATCGTGCGCACCGCCAAGGTGCGTCTCGGGCTCCTCCGCCCCACGAACCTCTCCCACTTCGACGTCCTGCGCAGCAAGCTGAAGTGGGCGTAGCCAGGGGGCACGTGGGCACGGTGACACGTGGGCAAGGGGAGCCCGACTCAGCTCCACAGAGGCAGGGGCAGGGGCAGATACGAAGAGACTGCATTGTCCCTATCCCTGTCCCTGCCCCCGTGCCTGTCCCTGCCCCTGTCACCACCCCGACCCTTGACCTCGCCGTCGCGGACCCCTTCATCGGCTGACCGATGCTGACCATCGCGAACGTCTCGAAGTCCTACGGCCCCCGCACGCTGTTCGCGGAGGTGTCGCTGAACATCGCGCGCACGGACCGCCTGGGGCTCGTCGGGGCGAACGGCGCGGGCAAGTCGACGCTCTTCAACATCATCCTCGGCAAGGACCAGCCTGACGAAGGCCTGATCGAATGGGAACGCGGCGCGGACTTCGGCTTCCTGCCCCAGGAGAGCGCGCCCGTCGGCGACGAGACCATCCTGCAGATCGCGACGAGCGGCGGCAAGCTGGAGCCCGAGAACGACGACGACTGGGACATCGACTACACCCTGGAGCCACGGGCGAAGAAGATCCTCGCCGGCCTCGGCTTCCGGGAGAGCGACCACCTCAAGCCCGCCAAGACCTTCTCCGGCGGCTGGGTGATGCGCGCCCACCTCGCCCGTCTCCTCGTGAGCGAGCCCACGCTGCTCCTGCTCGACGAGCCGACCAACCACCTCGACCTGGAAGCCCTGCTCTGGTTCCAGGACTACCTCACGCGCTACCCGGGCGGGCTCGTCGTCATCTCGCACGACCGCGCCTTCCTGAACGCCCTCTGCACGGGCATGATCGAGCTGCGAGGCCAGCGCCTGCACGAATACGCCGGCAACTACGACGACTTCCTCGTCGAACGGGACGCCCGCAAGGAGCGCCAGCAGGCGCTCTTCAAGAACCAGCAGCGGGAGATCGCGCACCTGCAGACCTTCGTGGACCGCTTCGGCGCCAAGGCGTCGATGGCCTCGCGCGCCAAGTCGAAGGAGAAGCAGATCGCCCGCCTCGAGGAGGTCGCGATCGACGAACCTGAGGACGACCTGAAGAAGATCCAGTTCCGCTTCCCGCAGCCGCCGCGCTCCGGGCTCAAGGTCATGAAGCTCGAGCGCGTCCGGCAGGCCTATGGCGATCACGTCGTCTACGAGGACCTGAATTACGAGTGCGAGCGGGGACAGCGCACGGTGCTCGTCGGACCCAACGGCGCGGGCAAGTCGACCCTGCTCAAGATCCTGGCCGGCGTCGTGCCGATCAACGGCGGCCTCCGGGAGGAGGGCGGCAACGTCATCACCGGCTACTTCTCCCAGAACCGCGTCGACAACCTCAACCCGAAGCTGACGGTGCTGGAGAACGTGATGGAGCTCCGGACCAACGAGAACGGGCTCACCGAGCAGCAGGCCCGCGGCATGCTGGGCGCGTTCCTCTTCCGCAAGGACGACGTGCACAAGAAGGTCGCCGTGCTCTCGGGAGGCGAGAAGTCGCGCCTCGCGCTGGTGAAGCTGCTGGTGAACCCGCCGAACTTCCTGCTGATGGACGAGCCGACGACCCACCTCGACATCTCCTCGATCGACGCGCTGATCACGGCGCTGCAGGGCTACGAGGGCACGCTGCTCTTCGTCAGCCACGACGTGCACTTCATCCGGCAGGTCGCCAAGACGGTCCTGCACGTGCATTCCGGCCGGCTGACGCCCTACGCGGGCGACTATGGCTACTACCTCGAGAAGTCCAGGGCGGGCAATGAGCGCGCCGCCTTGACCGCGGGCTTCACGGACGGCCGGCCCAGGCAGGCGGAGGAGAAGAAGCCGGAGAGGCCCAAGGCCGCCGCGAAGCCCTCGGCATCGGAACTTCGCAAGCTGAAGTCGGAGGTCGCCAGACTGGAGCAGCAGATCGCCGACCTGGAGGCGAAGCAGGCCGCACTGACCGCCGAACTCGCCGACCCCGCCACCTACGCCCAAGGGGCCAAGGTGCAGCAGCTGAACGCGGACCTGAAAGGCACGGGCGAGGCCCTGCAGGCCGCCTCCGCCGCCTGGGAGCAGGCCGCGCAGAGGCTGAGCGAGGCGGGGGACGCTTGAAGCGAAGCCTGAGGGCTTCGTGTGCAAACGCACCAAGGGTGCTATTTCCGCACTTTTGCACCTTTGCACCGATGCGCTTTGCACGGATTGGCGACTTCATCGCCATTCCTTTCTGGCTCTCAGGGAACCCTTCCCCTAGACCCCTGTCCTCACCTGACCCCATGATCACCCTGCCCCGCACCCTCCGCGCCCTCGCCGCCCTGCTCGTGGCCGCCGGCGCCCAAGCCCACACCGCCGGTGAAGAGATGTCCAAGGCGGCCAACGCGTTCCTCGGCTCGCTCAAGGCTGACCAGAAGGCCAAGGCGACCTTCAAGTTCGACGACGCCGAGCGCACCAACTGGATCTTCGTGCCGTCGGCCCGCAAGGGACTCCCGCTGAAGGAGATGAATCCCGGTCAGCGTCACTTCGCCCAGGCCATCCTTTCCGTCGCCCTCAGCGGCCGCGGCCACATGAAGGCCGAATCGGTCATGGCGCTCGAGCACGTGCTCTTCGAACTCGAGGGCGGTTCAGGCCCCAAGCGCGACGCGGAGAACTACTTCGTGTCCATCTTCGGCACCCCTGACGCCAAGGGCACCTGGGGCTTCCGCTGGGAAGGCCATCACCTCTCCCTCAACTTCACCCTCGTGAAGGGCGAACTCGTGAGCTCCACGCCGTCGTTCTTCGCCAGCAACCCCGGCAAGATCAAGGAAGGCCAGCCCGGACCGGCCGGCTTCGAACTGCTGGAGTTCGAGGATGACCTCGGACGCCAGCTCGCCAAGTCCCTCACCGCCGAACAGCGCAAGAAGGGCTTCCTCAACAAGGACCCGTTCAAGGACATCGTGACCGGCAACAAGCAGAAGGCCGACGGCCTCATCAAGCACGCGGGCATCCCGGCCTCGGAACTGACCCTCGAACAGCGCCAGACGCTCGCGAAGATCATCTACGAATACGTCAGCCGCACGCGGCCCGACTTCGCGGTGCGCGAGCTGCAGGCCATCGACGCGGTGAAGGACCAGATCCTGTTCGCTTGGAACGGCGGTCTCGAGGTCGGCGAAGCCCACTACTACAGCATCCAGGGTCCGACCTTCCTCTTCGAACTGGCGAACTTCCAGGGCGGCGCGAACCACGTCCACGCCTCCTGGCGCGACCTGAAGAAGGACTTCGCCTACGATCCGCTCCGGGAGCACGCCAAGGAGCACGCGGCGGGCAAGTGAGCCGATGAAAAGACCCCGGGCGACCGGGGTCTTTAGCAATCAGAGGGGACTCGTGGGCACGGTGACACGGGGGCCAGGGAGTTGCGAGGGGCAGAGACAAGGCTACGTCAGAAAAAAGCCACCGGCTTCATGTGCCATTCCTAGCCCTGCCCCTGCCCCTGACCCTGACCCTTAGTTAACCATCTCCCTCCACCCGGCCATCGTCTCCTTCAGGAGTTCTCCGGACTCCTCCCTGATGCCGTAGCCCTGGAAGCCGAAGGGACCGCGATAGCCTGCCGCGCGCACGCCTGAAACGAAGGCCTTCACGTCGTAGGAACCTCGCCCAAGAGGCCGGATGAGCCGGTCCCAGCCCATCTTGGTGGTGTCGCCGGCGTCGGCGCCGTTGATGGTGACGAACTCCAGCCTGGGCATGGCCCGACGGATGAGGGGCAGAGGATCGGCCTGACCGCCGTCGACCTTGAGCCAATGGCAGAGATTGAAGGTGACGGTGAGGCGGGGGTCGTTGATGCGCTCAACGGCGCGCAGGCAGGTCTCAAACCGGTCGCCCCAGAAATTGGCATGCGGGTAGAGCGAGATCCGGACCTTCCGGGGTCCGGCGTAATCAAGCAGACGGCGCAACGTGGCGTCCACGACGGCCTCGCGCGCCTGCTCCACGGGGAGCGAAGCGGAGGCCTCGCCGAGTTCGACCTTCTGGATCGCAAGCCAGAGCACGGCGTCGAGTCCGGCGAGGTCATCGACGGCGCGGGTGAGGTCGGCGGGCAACGCGGAATCCCGCGCGTCGAAACGGGCGACGTGATAGGCGTTGTAGAACCTGAGCCCGCGTGCACGGAGGGCCTCGGCGTGGGCCCGGGCCGAGGAAGGTCGTCCGCCCAAGCCGGCGTAGCCGAGCCCGGCGAGCAGCGCGGCGTTCTCGGCCGGCGCCAAGCGGGCCGCGGTGTCCATCGCGAAGAACGCGGGCGTCTCGGACGTGGAAGAGGCGCAGCCGCAGAGGCCGAAGGTCAGCAAAAGCAGGAGGAGTCTCATGGCCGAATCGTGATGCCGCGCTCACGCAGACGACCGACGAAACCATCGGCGTCGGGCGGGGTGATGATGAAGCTGCGGAAGAGGCCCGTCCGACGACGCAGGCGCACGACCCGGGACGGCTGGAGCGAGACCGCGTAATGCTCGTTCCAGAAATCCCAGCGACGGTCGGCCCATTCCACGTCGGCCAAGGCCACTTTGCGGATCGTCCGACCGTACATGAGCACCCGCACGTGCGTGCCGTCCACTTCGAAGGACATGCCGGCGCAGACCCCCCAGGTCAGCAGGACCGCGAAGGCGACGGCGGCCAGAAGGGGCGCAAGATGCACGAGCAGCTCCACGGGAGGCATCAAAGTCGCGCATTTCGGGGTGGCAACACCGCTAAGACCATCCTCGCCTTGCCCCGAGGGGCGTGAGGACTTGGATGAAGGGATGGCGAAAGCCTTCCGACCGGCCAACACCAACGCCCTCTGGGCGGCCGTCGGCGTGCGCACCCTGCGTCGACGGGGCCTCACCCACGTGGTGATCTCACCCGGCTCGCGCTCGACCCCCATGGCCGCGGCCTTCGCGGAAGAAGCGGGCGTCCAGGTGACCGTGGCATTGGACGAACGCTCGGCCGGCTTCATCGCCCTGGGCATCGCCAAGGCGACCCGCCGTCCCGCCGCCCTGCTCTGCACTTCCGGCACGGCGGTCGCCAATTACCTGCCGGCGGTGATCGAGGCGCGGATGTCGGCCACGCCGCTGCTCGTGCTCTCGGCAGACCGTCCGCCCGAGCTGCGCGAATGCCACTCCGGCCAGACCGTCGCCCAGAACGGAATCTTCGGTACCTATCCCGTCTGGGCCGCCGAGTCAGCCGTGCCCTCCGCCGACCTCGGCCTGCTCCGTCACTGGCGCCAGCTACTGGTCGACGCATGGCAGCGCTCACTGGGACCCCTGGCCGGCCCCGTGCATCTCAACCTGCCCTTCCGGGACCCCTTGCCTCCCTCTGAGCCTGAAAAAGGTTTCCGCCTGCCCAAGGGCTTCAGCCTCGAGAAGTTCACCGCAACGGCGGACGGACTCCTGACCCACTGGATCCAGGCCGGCGCGCCTCTCACGGCCGAGCTCCTCGCGGTCTTCGCGAGTGCTGAAGGCGACCGTGGCGTCATCGTGGTCGGCCCCCATGCCCTGAAAGACCGCAAGGAGGAGACGCAGGCCGTGCTCGAGCTGTCCCAGCGTACCGGCTGGCCCGTCCTGGCGGACGGAGCCGGCACCCTGCGCGGCGACCTCGCCGACACGGGCAGGGTCGTCTCCGCTTACGACCTCATCCTGCGCGACAAACGCCTGGCCCGAGTCCTGCGGCCCAAGGCGGCCGTGATCATCGGACCGTTGCCGACCAGCAAGGTCCTGCGGGCCTGGCTGAAGGAGGCCGACGTGACGGCCTGGCAGGTCGGCCGGCCCGGAGAGAACGTCGACCCGACGCACTCGCGCTGGAGCCGGCTTGACGCGCACCTCGTGGCCTCAGGCGAAAAACCCGCGGCTCGCGCCTCGGCTTACGCCACGGCGTGGCAGTCCGCGCAGAAGGCCGCCGCGAAGAGGCTGTCGCGCATCGTGAACGTCGACTGGCCCTTCGAGGGCCGGGCCGTCGCCATGCTGGAAGAGGCCCTCGGTCCGGACGACCGCCTGTTCGTGGCCAGCAGCATGCCGATCCGCGACCTCGAGTGGTTCCACCATCCCGCCGGACCCGGCCCGGAGATCCTCTGCAACCGCGGCGCCAACGGCATCGACGGCACCGTGTCGACCGCGCTCGGCGCCTCGCTCGACGGCCGGCGCACCGTGCTGCTCTGCGGCGACCTCGCCTTCCTGCACGACTCCAATGCGCTGCTCTCGGCCTACGGCCACCGCGGCGACCTGACCGTCGTCGTGATCAACAACCAGGGCGGCGGCATCTTCAACCATCTGCCGGTGGCGAAGCACGCCCGCTTCGAGCAGCTCTGGGGCACCCCGCAGGCGACGGACTTCGGGCGCCTATGCGCCGCGCACCGCGTGCGGCACGACCTGGCCGAAGGCTGGGCCTCCTTCCGCCGGCTCCTCGAAGTCCGGGGCCGGGGCGTGCGCGTGATCGAGCTGCGCACCGACCGCGAGGCCGACGCGGCCTGGCGCCTCAGGTCATTCCGGGGCTGAACGGGCGCCGAGATCCAGCGCCAGCACCAGATCGCATCGCGCCGAGCGCGGACGCACGTCCTCACGCAGAAAACCGGCCCTGAGATACAGCCTCGTGGCGGTCTCCAGCACGGAAGCGGTCTCGAGACGCACCTTCCTGAAGCCCATTTCCCGGGCCCGGACCAACGCGTGGCTCAGCAGCATGCGGCCCAGCCCGCGTCCGCGGCATGCGGCCAGCAGATACATCTTCCTCAGCTCGCAGACCCCGTCGCCCTCCGCGGCGAGAGCCACCGATCCGACGACCCGGCCGGCCCCGTCGACCAGCACGTCGAACAGGCCGCCGGCGTAGCTGGCGAGGACATCATCCAGATCCCGGTCCGTGCCGGACGGGTCGGGATCGAGTCCGTGCTCCCGCAGCGCGGAGAACACGACGTCCCGGACCGCGTCCGCATCCGCCTTCGTCGCGGGCCTGAGCGTGAAGCCGCCGGTCACTTCGCCGGACCCCAGCGATGGCTGAGCGGGTGCAGGATGAAGAGGGGCGGCCCGACCACGTCGCGCGCGGGCACCTCGCCCCATCCGCGTGAGTCGAAGCTGTTGGCGGAATTGTCACCCAAGGCGTAATACATGCCGGCCGAGACCGTGTGCTCACGGTCCAGCGGGATCGCGTACGAGTAGCCGCCGGCCGAGGGCAGAAAGCCGTAATAGCCCTTGTCCACCGCGGGCCGGTTGTTGAGCGCGACCGGCTCGGGCGTGGTCGCGACCACCCCGTTGACGTGGAGCCGGCCGTTCTCGTCGACCCGGATGCGGTCGCCCGGCGTGCCGCCGACGCGCTTCACGTAATAGCTCTGGGAGGGTCGGCCCGCTCCGTCGGCCAGGCCCGGGATGTTGCCCGTCTGGAAGACGAACGTGTCACCCCTGTCGGGATTACGGAAGTGGTAGGAGACACGGTCCACGAACAGGAAGTCGCCCGTCTTGATGTCGAAATTGAGCATGGGCTGGCCCTTCTTCACGAAGACGCCGGTGCGCAGCGCCTCGCCCCTCGGACCGTTGACGATGAGGTTCTCACGCCGTGCGCGGTCGAACACCGCCTGCCAGCGGTCCGCATCCTGACGGCGGGGGGTGAGCGCGGCCTCCTTCGGGAAGAACGTGCGCAGCAGCACGCCCTCGAAGCCGAAATCACCCGGCACCGTGATGGACTGAGGCGTGTCGCCGACCAGCAGCACGTAGGTGTCATCACGTCCGCCGAAGAGGCCGGTGCCGAGCAGGCCTGAATTCCGGACGCTTCCCTTCTGCGCCATGGAATACTCGGTCGCCCGTCCGTAGCCGAACTTCTGCAGCGGGATGAGCACCTCGCCGTCGGCCGGAGCGGTCATCACGTGGGTCGAGGTCCACTGGAGGACGTTGAACGTGCGCGTCACGGGGTCGGGCACCGGCTGGCCCGGGGCGCGGACCTCGGCCGTCATGCCGTTGTAGGTCGGCCACATCGAGTTCGTGGGGATCTTGAACGGCTGGAAGAAGAAGCTGCGGATGCCGCCGGCGACGATCGCAGCCATGACCACCATGTCCACGAAATCGGCCGGCGCGCTGACGGGGTAGACCTTGCCTCCGACGCGCACCATCGTCCGGTGCAGGTCCATGACGGCGGACTCCACCGCCTGGACGTCAGGCCGGGGCTGGCGCCGGAGCTCCTGGGCGAGACGCTCCTCGTCGGCCTGCAGGGCGCGCAGCTCCTCGGGGGTGAGCACGTCGCCGCGGTAGAGACGGATGGCACGGGCCATCTTGAACAGCGCCTTCGCGATCTTGCGCTGCTGACGCCGGCGACGGTAGTCCTCGAAGAAGCCCATGGGGATGAGGCACACTAGGCCTCCGGACCGGGAGGAAAAGCCTGAACGGCGCCCTCAGCCCTCGTTCTTGAGGATCTTGATGAAGGCCTCCTGCGGGATGTCGACCTTGCCGATCTGCTTCATCCGCTTCTTTCCCTCCTTCTGCTTGTCCAGGAGCTTGCGCTTGCGGGTGATGTCACCGCCGTAGCACTTGGCCGTCACGTCCTTGCCCATCGAACCGAGCGTCTCACGGGCGATGACCTTGGACCCGATGGCCGCCTGGATGGCGATCTTGAAGAGCTGGCGGGGGAGGAGCTCCTTGAGCTTCTCGCAGAGCGCGCGTCCGCGGCCCTCGGCCTTGGAGGCGTGGACGATGGTCGAGAAGGCGTCGACCGGCTCCTCGTTCACCCGGATGTCCATCTTGACCAGGTCGGAGGTGACGTACTCGCCGAAATCGTAGTCCATCGAGCCGTAGCCCCGCGTGATGGACTTCAGCCGGTCGTTGAAGTCGACCAGGATCTCGTTGAGCGGCAGCTGGCAGACCAGGACCACCCGTTCGGCGTCGATCGTCTCGGTGCGCTCGAGCACCCCGCGCTTCTCCTGGATGAGGGCGAGCATGTCGCCGATGGACGTGCCCGGGATGTGGATGTGGGCGCGGATGGTGGGCTCCTCGATGTGGTCGATCGCGGATGGGTCGGGCATCATCACCGGGTTGTCGAGCACGTGCAGCTGTCCGTCCGTCGTGAAGACGCGGTAGACCACCGAGGGGTAGGTCGAGATGATGTCCAGGTCGTACTCGCGGCGCAGCCGCTCCTGGATGATCTCCATGTGGAGCAGGCCGAGGAAGCCGCAGCGGAAGCCGAAGCCCAGCGCGGTGGAGCTCTCCGCCGTGTAGGAGAGCGCGGAATCGTTGATGGCGAGCTTGCCGAGGGAGGTCTTGAGCTTCTCGTAGTCGGCCGTGTCGAGCGGGTAGATGCCGCTGAAGACCATGGGACGGACCTCCTTGAAGCCCGGTACCGGATCCTTGGCGCGGTCGGCGGCGAGGGTGATGGTGTCGCCGACCTTCACGTCGGCCACCTCGCGGATGTTGATGACGATGTAGCCCACGCTGCCGGGCCCCAGCTCGTCACAGGGCGTCATGCGCGGGGAGAACGTGCCGACCTCCTTGATGACCGAGCGCACGCCGTTGTACATGAGCTCGATGCCCTGGCCGGGGCGGAAGGTGCCGGAGAAGACGCGCACGTAGCTGATGACGCCCTTGTAGGAGTCGAACAGCGAGTCGAAGACCAGCGCGCGGGCCTGCGGGTAGTCGGCCCAGCGGGGCTTGGGCACGCGCCGCACGATGGCCTGCAGGATGTCGTCGATGCCGATGCCGGACTTGCCGGAGGCGAGCACGGCGTCGTGGGCGGGGATGGTCAGGATGTCCTCCACCTGACGCCGGGCCTCCTCGGGACGCGCGCTGGGCAGGTCGACCTTGTTGATGACGGGGACGATCTCGAGGCCCTGGTTCATGGCCAGGGTGGCGTTGGCGACCGTCTGGGCCTCGACGCCCTGGGAGGCGTCGATGAGCAGCACGGCCCCCTCGCAGGCGGCGAGCGACCGGGAGACCTCGTAGGCGAAGTCGACGTGCCCCGGGGTGTCGATGAGGTTGAGGACGTAGGCCTGGCCGTCCGGCGCGACATAGTTCATCGTCACCGGGTGGCACTTGATGGTGATGCCCTTCTCGCGCTCGAGGTCCATGGCGTCGAGCAGCTGCTCCTTCATCTGGCGCTTCTCGATGGTCTTGGTGTGCTCCAGCAGGCGGTCGGAAAGCGTCGTCTTCCCATGGTCGACATGGGCGATGATGCAGAAGTTGCGGATATGGTCCAGTGACACGGCGAGCGGTCTCGACGGTTCAGGCGGGGAGGTCGGCCAGCTCGCTGAGCGAGGTGACGGCGGCCTCGGGAGCCGTGCGCTTCATCATGCCGGCGAGCACGCCGCCGGGACCGCACTCGAGGAAACGCGTGACGCCGGAAGCGGCCGCCGCGCGGCAGTCGTCCTCCCAGAGCACCGAGGAGACCACCTGGCGCACGAGGGCGGCGCGCAGGTCGGCGGGCTCGGAGAGCGTGCCGCCGGAGACGTTGGAATAGACGGTGACCTGGGGACGGCGGAATTCGACGCCGGCGAGGAAGGCCTCGAAGGCGGCGCGGGCGGGCTCCATCAGGCGGCTGTGGTAGGCGCCGGCCACCACGAGGGGCTTCACGAGCTTGAAGGGGCCGAACTCCTTGGCGCGGGCGACCGCCTGGGTCACGCGGTCGGAGTCGCCCGAGATGACGACCTGTCCGGGGCAGTTGAAGTTGGCCGCGTCGATGTCGAACGCGGCGCACAGCTTCGCGATGTCCTCGCGGGAACCCCCGATCACGGCGGCCATGCCGCCCTTGGTGCGGTCACAGGCGTCCTGCATCAGACGGCCGCGCTCGGCCACGACCTTGAGGCCGGTCTCGAAGTCCCAGACCCCGGCGACGGCGTAGGCGGTGAGCTCGCCCAGGGAAAGGCCGAGGCAGGCGGAAAGGTCCTTGAGCTGGCCGCGCTCGCGGAGGATCGAGGCGATGGCGTAGCCTTGCACGTAGAGGGCGGGCTGGCAGACCCGGGTCTCGGTGAGGAGCTCCGCCGGCCCCTCGAAGGAGGCCTTGCGGAGGTCGAAGGGCAGGACGGCCGCGGCCCGGTCGTAGAGCGCCTTGGCGGTCGGGGAGCCCTCGTAGAGCGACTTGCCCATACCGACGGCTTGGGCGCCTTGGCCGGAAAAAAGGAGGGCGGTCGACATTTGAACCTTGGAAGGAGGGAAAAAGGGGCGGGGGGTCAAGGAAGGGTTGGGGAAGCCCGGCCGGCCCTGTCTCTCTCTTGACCCATCAGGCCTTCCCCTGCCCAATCACGACACCTTTGACCATGCCTCTCGCCCTCCTCTCCGTCAGCGACAAGACCGGACTCCTGCCCTTCGCCCAAGCCCTCGTGAAAGAGCACGGCTACCGGCTGCTCTCGACCGGCGGCACCGCCAAGGCCCTGCGCGACGCCGGCCTGCCGGTCACCGACGTCGGCGAACACACGGGCTTCCCCGAGATCATGGAGGGACGCGTCAAGACCCTGCATCCGAAGGTGCACGGCGGCCTCCTCTGCCGTCGCGATTCGCACGAGCACCTCGAGCAGGCCGAGCGCCACGGCATCGACCTCATCGACCTCGTCGTGGTGAACCTCTACCCCTTCGAGGCCACGGTCGCCAAGCCCGGCTGCTCCTTCGAGGACGCCATCGAGAACATCGACATCGGCGGCCCCTCCATGCTCCGCAGCGCGGCCAAGAACCACGCCTCCGTCTCCGTGGTGACGGACCCCGCCGACTACCCGCGCGTGCTCACCGCGATGAAGGACCCCGCCGCCCTCGCGGAACTCCGCCGCGAGCTCGCCCTCAAGGTCTTCCAGCGCACCTCGGCCTACGACGCCGCGATCGCCAACTACCTCGAGTCGCAGGCGCAGCCCGGCGAGGGCAACGTGCTGGGCCTGCCCTCCCGCTTCACCTCCACCCTGCCCCTCGCGCAGCGCCTGCGGTACGGGGAGAACCCCCACCAGCAGGCCGCGCTCTACGGCTCGTTCCACGAGGCCTTCGACCAGCTCCAGGGCAAGGAGCTCAGCTACAACAACATCCTGGACATCACGGCGGCGACCTACCTGATCGGCGAGTTCGAGCGACCCACGGTCTGCATCCTCAAGCACACCAACCCCTGCGGCGCCGCTTCGGGCGACACGCTGCTCGAGGCCTGGCACAAGGCCTTCGAGACGGACCGTCAGGCGCCCTTCGGCGGAATCATCGTGGCCAACCGCACGGTCGACCGCGGCCTCGCCGAGGCCATCGCCGAGATCTTCTCCGAGGTCATCATCGCGCCGGAGTTCGACGCCGACGCGCTGGCGATCTTCGGCAAGAAGAAGAACCTGCGGCTCATGCGCGCCAAGGTGGGGCTGCGCGCCGACACGCTGCGCGAGGTGCGCGCGGTGATCGGCGGCGTGCTCGTGCAGGACCGCGACCAGAAGCCGGTGAACCCGCGCGACTTCAAGGTGGTCACGAAGCGCCAGCCCACGCCGGACGAGCTTGCCTCGATGCTCTTCGGCTGGCGCGTGGTGCGCCACGTGAAGTCCAACGCCATCGTCTACGCCGGCAAGGAACGCACGCTCGGCGTGGGGGCCGGCCAGATGTCCCGCGTCGACTCCTCCCGCATCGCGGTCTGGAAGGCCGGCGAGGCCAAGCTGCCCCTGGCCGGCTCAGCCGTCTGCTCCGACGCCTTCTTCCCCTTCCCCGACGGCCTCCTGGCCGCCGCCGACGCCGGCGCGACCTGCGCCATCCAGCCCGGAGGCTCGGTCAAGGACGCCGACGTGATCGCCGCCGCCGACGCGCGCGGCATGGCGATGGTCTTCACGGGCATGAGGCACTTCAGACACTGAGTTAATCTTAGGAGCAGGGGCAGGGACAGGGGCAGGGGACCATGAACACCCTTGTCCCTGTCCCTGTCCCTGTCCCTAGTGTCAGAGCCTGATCCCGATCTTCTCGAGGAGACGGGCGAGGTCGTCGTCGCTGGTGAAGGGAATCGTGATCGCGCCCTTGGCGCCCTTGCGGACGACGGAGACGTCGGAAGAGAAATGGGAGGTGAGACGCTTCTGGACGTCCTCGACCACGGTCTGGGCGGCGCGCTTGCGCTCGCCCTTGCGGCCGCCGCCGAGCTTGCGCACCTCGGCCTCGAGGGCGCGGACGGAAAGGCCCTTCTCCACGACGAGACGCGCGACCTGGACCTGGTGGGCCTTGTTCTCGACGCCGAGGAGCACCTTGGCGTGTCCGGCTGAGATCTGCCCCTTGGCCAGGTAGCCCTGCACCTCGCGCTCAAGGGAGAGCAGGCGCACGGTGTTGGCGACGGAAGCGCGGGGGCGGCCGAGACGGTCGGCCACGGCCTCCTGGGTGAGGTTGAAGTCGCGCATCAGGGACGCGACCGCGACGGCCTCGTCGACCGGATTGAGGTCGTCACGCTGCAGGTTCTCGAGGAGCGCCATGAAGGCGCTGGTCGCGTCGCTCGCCTCGACGACGCGGGCGGGGACGGTCTTCTGACCGAGATGACGGAAGGCGCGCAGGCGTCGCTCGCCGGCGATGAGCTCATAGCCCCCGGAGACCTTGCGGACGACGACGGGCTGAAGGAGCCCCTCGGAGCGGATGGACTCCGCGAGCTCGCGGATCGAGGCCTCGTCGAACTCCCGGCGAGGCTGGCGCGGATTCGGCACGATCTGGGTGACCGCGATCTCGACGAGCTGGAGCGAGGGATTGGAAGGCGCGGCCGCGGGCTGTGCGGCAGCGGGCTGGACGGGCTGCGCCGCGGGCGCGGTCTGAGCGGGACGGGAGACGCCGGCGCCGATGATCGCGCCGAGGCCGCGGCCGAGGTTCTTCTTGGGAGGTTGGGCCATGTTCAGCGGGCAGGTTCTTCGGGCTGGGGGATGAAAATCACGGCCCCGGCCTTGAGGTCGTTGGGATTGGCGAGACTGTTCGCCTTGAGAATCCACTCAACCTTGGATTTGTTGTTGCGGGCGACCTTGGTGACGGAATCACCCGACTTGACGGTATATTTGACGCCGGTCTGGGGCATGTCGGCGGGGAAGCCCTCGACCGGGGCGGCCGGAGCAGGACCGGAGGGAGCGGGGGCGGCCGCCGCGGGGCGGCCCAGCGCTGCGTTCACCTGCCGGGTGAGGTCGGCGAGCGCCGCGTTGACGTCGCCGGTCTGGAGCTTGAGACGCCGGTCGAGTTCGGCGAGCACCTCGGCCTTGAGACGCGCGAGCGATTCCGCATCGGCGCCCTTCGGGGCCGGAGCGGCGGGCGCCGGAGCGGCACGCAGCCGGGAGACCTCGGCGCGCAGGTCGGCGTTTTCGAGGCGCAGCTTCTCGACCTCGGCCTTGAGTTCGGTGAGGTCCTGCTGGATGCCCACGAGCTGGGCCGAGTTCTGGGCGTGGGAAGGAAGGACCGAGGCCAGGAGGAGCAGCAGGAGAGCCGGACGCATGCCCCAGCATTACCCGACCGGACGCCGAGGGCAAGGGGGTCTTGTCCTCGGCGCCGTTCCTTTCTCGCCCCCGGCCCGGCGGGGGACCAGATTGTGTCCGATGTCCAGGATCCTCGTGGCCCTCTCCGGCGGCGTCGACAGCGCCGTGGCCGCCCTGCTGCTCAAGCGGCAGGGGCATGAGGTGCATGCCGCCTACTTCCGGACCTGGATGAACGAGGAAGGCCTGCCCTTCCCCGGCGAATGCCCCTGGGAGGAGGACGTGCGCAACGCCCGGGCCGTGGCGGAACACCTCGCCTTGCCCTTCCGCGTGCTGGACCTCGTGACCGACTACCGCCGGACGGTCGTGGAATACCTCGTCGAAGGCTACCGGCGGGGGCTCACCCCGAACCCGGACATCGTCTGCAACCGCGAGATGAAGTTCGGGGTCTTCCTGCGCAGGGCGGTCGACGAAGGCTATGACGCGATCGCGACGGGACACTATGCGCGCCGACGCGCCAATGCCGACGGCACCTTCGACCTGCTCGAGGGCGCGGACCCGAACAAGGACCAGTCCTACTTCCTCGCCATGATCCGGCAGGACCAGCTGGCACGCGCCCTCTTCCCCGTGGGCGAGCTGCTCAAGCCCGACGTGAGGCAGATGGCCGCGGAGGCGGGACTGCCCAACGCGGCCCGCAAGGACAGCCAGGGCATCTGCTTCCTGGGCCAGGTGCCGGTGCAGGATTTCCTCGAGCGGCACATCCCCGACGCCCCGGGCCCCGTGGTCAACCACGAGGGCCGCACGATCGGAACGCATCGCGGACTGCACCGCTACACCCTCGGGCAGCGCAAGGGCATCGGACTGCCCTCCAACACCGACCACGAGCATTACGTGGTCGTGCGGAAGGACTTCACGACCTCCACCCTGCACGTGGCGTTCGACCGCCCGGGGCTGCCCGGATTGTACGCCGACCACGCGGAAGCCCGGGACTTCAGCTGGATCAACGGCGCCCTGGCCGGCGAGGCGTCCGTGCTCGCGCGCATCCGCCACCGGGATCCGTCGACCCCGGCCGTCCTCCGCTTCAGGCCGGACGGCTCCGCCGAGGCCCGCTTTGGGCAGGCCCAGCGTGGCATCGCGCCGGGACAGGTGCTGGCGATCTACCAGGGACAGGTGCTGCGCGGCGGGGGAGTGTTCGTGTAAGCGAGGGGACACGTGGGCACGCTGGCACGTTGACAAGGGGAGATAGCCTAAGGGGGCGACCAAACCCTGAGGCTTAAATGCGCGGTCGTTTTGCCCCTTACCCACGTGCCCCCATCTCAACGGATCCCCCTATTCAGTCGCTCTCTTGACCTTCTCCGCAACGTGCGGAGGGTAAGCCCATGCCCGAAGGCTCCGCCGTCCGCACGATGTTCTCCGGCATCGCCTCGAGGTATGACCTTGCGAACCGCGTCCTGAGCCTCGGTCTCTGCGTAGGCTGGCGCAATCGCCTGGTGGACGCCGTGAAGGCGTGCGCGCCGGACGTCGTGGCCGACCTGGCCACGGGGAGCGGCGACGTGGCGTTCGCCCTGCGTGCGGCGCTGCCCGCAAAGGCCGAAGTGGCCGGCTACGACTTCTGCGAACCGATGCTGGAGCTCGGCCGACGCAGAGCCGCGGCCGAAGGCGTCCGTCTTGAATTCCGGGTCGGCGACTGCATGCGCCTGCCCCTCCCCGACGCCTCGTGCGACGCCGTGACCATCGCCTATGGCGTGCGCAACTTCGAGGACCGCGGCAAGGGCCTCCGGGAACTGCGCCGCATCACGAGGCCGGGCGGATCGGTCTTCATCCTGGAATTTTCTCAGCCCGACGCCTGGTTCGCCCCGCTGCACTTCATCCACGTGCGCTGCGTCCTGCCGCTGGCGGCCGCCCTGCTCACCGGAGATCTCGGAGCCTACCGCTACCTCGGGACCAGCATCGCGGGATTCCCCGACGCCGAAGGGCTCTCGGCTGAACTCAAGGCGGCCGGATTCAGCCAAGTGACCTGCGATCGCATGCTTTTCGGCACCGTGGCGCTGCACCGGGCGGTCGTCTGAATCAAAAAGTCCTTGCCTCAAAAGGCCCATCGCCTTTGCTCAACGACCTCATCACGGGCCCGTGGTGAAATGGATATCATAACTGACTACGGATCAGTTGTTTGGGGTTCGAATCCCTACGGGCCCGCCACCTTGAGGGCGAACCGGCGTGAAACCCGGTTCGTCTCCTCGGTCGCGGAGGTCAGCTGACCGTGCCGGGACGGGGCTCGGGCATGCGCACTCCGGAAGGGTAACTGAAGGTCCTGCCCTCGAAGTTCCTGAGCTCCACGATGCCGTCCTGGATGGCCTGCACGTAGGCCGGATTGACGGGCACCTTGCCGCCGCCGCCGGGCGCGTCGATGACGAACTGGGGCACGGCGTAGCCGGTCGTGTGACCGCGCAGCGAGCGGATGATCTCGATGCCCCGCTCCACCGGCACGCGCAGATGCGAGGATCCTTCGATGAGGTCGCAGGCGTAGAGGTAGTAAGGACGCACGCGGATCATGAGCAGCCGGTGGACCAGCGACCGCATCACTTCCTCGTCGTCGTTGACGCCGCGGAGCAGCACCGACTGGTTGCCCAGCGGCACGCCGGCGAAGGAGAGCCGCTCGCATGCCGTGGCGAGCTCGGCCGTCACCTCCTTCGGATGGTTGACATGGATGCTGAGCCAGACCGGCCCGTGACGCCGTAGCGCGTCGCAGAGCTCCGGCGTCACCCGTTGCGGCAGGAAGACCGGGATGCGGGAGCCGATGCGGATGAACTCGACGTGCGGGATGGCGCGGAGACGGCCGAGCAGGGCGTCGAGCTTGGCGTCGGAAAGCAGCAGCGGGTCGCCGCCGGAGAGGAGCACGTCGCGGATCTCGGGATGCGCGGCGATGTACGCGAGCCCCTGCTCCAGCTCAGGATGGAAGTCGTAGGCCTGGGCGTTGGAGACCAGCCGGCTGCGGGTGCAGTAGCGGCAGTAGGCGGCGCAGCGGTCCGTGACCAGGAAGAGCACCCGGTCGGGATAGCGGTGCACGATGCCGGGCACGGGCATCGTGGACTCCTCGCCGACCGGATCGGAGCATTCGCCGTGCGCCACCTCGGCCTCCTCGACGCGGGGGATGACCTGCCGGCGCACGGGACAGGCGGGATCCTCGGGATCGATCAGGTTGAAGAAGTGGGGCGTGATGGCCAGGGACAGCTTGCCGGGAGCGAAAAGGATGCCGGCACGCTCCTCCCTGGAGAGGCGCAGCATCGGCTCGAGCTGTTCGAGCGAGGTGATGCGGTTGCGCAGCTGCCAGTGCCAGTCATTCCAGTCCGCGGCGGGCACGTGGGCCCAACGGCCCTGCCCGGAATGCCAGCGGTCGCGTCGGTCTTCAGGAAACATCCTTGATGACGGAGTGTTCAGGAAAGCCGCGGAAGGGCAAACCCTCAGCCCTTTTCGCCGTCGCGCGGGGCGCGGCCCCAGACGAAGGGCGCCTTGAGCTGCCCGAGGAAGCCCGAGGGCATCGGCTCATGGATGCCGAAGTCATCGGGCATCCGGTCCCGCGGCATGTAATACGTGCCGAACAGCACGTCCCAGAGCGGGAGGAGCCCGGCGAAGTTCCTGTCGACGGCGGCGGGATCCTTGGAGTGGTGCCAGCGGTGGAAGACCGGCGTGGCGATGACCGCGCGCAAGGGACCGAAGTCCCAGTTCAGGTTGGCGTGCAGGAAGATCGCGTAGAGCGTGAGGAAAGGCGCCACCGAGACCGCGACGGCGGGATTGAAGCCAAGCAGGATGAGCGGGACGACCTGGACGAGGTTGTTGACGAGCTCGTTGACCGGGTGCACGCGCGCGGCGCCCAGCCAGTCGAGGTCCTCGGAACTGTGATGCACCGCGTGAAAGGGCCAGAGCCGGCCCGAATGGAAGGCGCGGTGCATCCAGTACCCGATGAAGTCGGCCAGCAGGTAGAGCTCGATCGTCTGCAGCCAGAGCGGCTGGGCGGCCAGGGGCCCGTGACCGAGGTAGGGCCCCGGCGTGAAGGCGGACTTCTCGGCCAGCCCCAGCGCGACCAGCAGAGCGGCGGGGATGATGACGAGCAGGCGCGTGACCAGCTTCATCCCGGAGGCCAGGAAGAGGTACAGGACGTCCGTGCCGAACCCTCGCCGGAAGAAAGGCTGCGGACGGGCGGCGCACGCGATCTTCTCGAGCAGGAAGAAGAGCGCCCCGAGCACCAGCAGGCCGATGAGGGGCTTGGCCGGGTTCACTTCTCGACGACCCAGACGTTACGGAACTCCACGGGGTCGCCGTGCCACTGCAGGCCGATCGGAAGACGGTCGGCGTGGGCCTTGTAGGGCAGGACCTTGCGGTGGGTGCTCGGCCCGATGTATTCGGTGCCGTCCTGCACCTTCACGCCGTTCATGACGACGGTGATGCGGGCGGGAGATTCCAGCGAACCGTCGGCCTTGAAGCGCGGCGCGGTGAAGTCGATGTCGTAGCTGTTCCACTCACGCGAGGGCAGGCAGGCGTTGAAGAGGGGCGTGTGCTGGCCGTAGACCGCGGCGGTCATGCCGTCCGCGTAGGTCTCGGTCTTCCAGCAGTCGAGGACCTGCAGCTCATAGGTCTTCTGGAAGAAGATGCCGCTGTTGGAATTGCCCTGGCTCTTCTTCTTGGGGTCCTGGTCATAGCCCTTGGCGGAGCGCCACTCGGCGTGCAGACGCACGGAGCCGAAGGATCGCTTGGTGCGGATCGAATTGCTGCGGGCGACCATCGCGCCGTCCTGCACGTCCCAGACCACGGGATTGGGCATCTTCTTGGTGGGGGCGGCGTCCGGCTCCCACTCGGCGGCGGCGTCCTTGCCATCGAAGAGGACGATCGCTCCGGCGGGGGCGGGGGTCGTGACGCACTTCAGCTGCTCGCGGGGCGCACGGGGCGGCTGCGGGCGCTCAATGTCGTGCACCTTCCATTTCTGCCCGGGGATGACGGGGGTGTCGCTGTAGCCTTCGGCGGCGAAGAGACCGGCGGCGGCCAGGAGAGGAAGCGTGGTGGCAAGGCGCATGGGGAGGATCGGATGAGGACAGGCTGAACGGACGGAGGTTCGGGGAAAAGGGTAATCAGGACAGGGGCAGGGCTAGTCGATCCAGCCGCCCGCCACCTGGGGCCGCACCAGCCACCCGAAACGACACCCCTGCCCAAATTTCCCCACATTTTCCTTCATTCTAGCCCTGTCCCTAGCCCTGTCCCTGCCCCCGCTTCGGCCCTCTTCCCTTGCCCTGTCCCCGCCTATCCCCCAACTTCGCCCCCATGTCCGCGCCGAAGCCCCGCTTCACCCTGGAGTTCGAAAAGCCGATCCGGGAACTGGAAGACAAGATCGCCTCCCTCCGGGCCTCCTCGGAATCGGCGGGCATGAACGTCGCCAAGGAAATCCGCTCCTTGGAAACCAAGCTCGAGCAGACCCGTCGTGAGGTCTACGGCAACCTCAGCCCCTGGCAGCGCGTCCAGCTGGCCCGTCACCCCCGCCGCCCCTACTCCTTGGACTACATCGGGATGCTCTTCGATGACTTTCAGGAACTGCATGGGGACCGGCTGTTCATGGACGACGAGTCGACCGTGGGCGGCACCGCCTTCTTCGAAGGCCGCCCCGTGATGGTCATCGGCCAGCAGAAGGGCCGGGACACCAAGGAGAACCTCCGTCGCAACTTCGGCTGTCCCAACCCCGAGGGCTACCGCAAGGCCCTTCGCCTGATGCGTCTGGCCGACAATTTCGGCCTGCCCATCGTCACCTTGGTCGACACGCCGGGCGCCTTCCCGGGCATCGGTTCGGAAGAACGCCATGTGGCCGAGGCCATCGCCGTGAACCTCCGTGAGATGAGCCGTCTGCGGGTCCCGGTCGTGACCTTCGTCATCGGCGAAGGCGGATCGGGCGGCGCCCTGGGCATCGCGGTCTCCGACCGGGTGTACATCCTGGAGAACGCCTACTACTCCGTCATCTCGCCCGAAGGCTGCGCAGCCATCCTCTTCAAGGACCGCGCCCACGCGCCCAAGGCCGCGGAGGCCCTCCGCCTCGACTCTTCGAACCTGCTTCGCCTCGGCGTGGTGGACGGCGTCGTCAAGGAACCGCTCGGCGGCGCCCAGGAAGACCCCGCCTCGGCGGGCTCAGCCATCCGCAAGACATTGCGCGGCGCCCTGGACGAGCTGGGACGGCTCACGCCGACCAAGCTCACCTCCGGACGCTACGCGAAGTTCCGGAAGATGGGCGTATACGCCGAGTGAAACCGACGGCCGTCGTGATCAGCCTCCGTTGCCCAGCAGCCTGACGTAACGGGTGTAGGAACGGCCGTACTGATAGACGATGCGACGGAACTCGGCGTTGTTCGCCAGGCGTGCGTTGTTGCCGACATGCTGCAGGGCGCGGAGCTCTTTGGAGCCCTCGGGCGTCAGCACGGTCAGGGAGATCTCCACGCCGCGGAGCGAATAAGGAAGGTAGGTCAGCTTGCCGGTCTGCGGCGGGGAATTGGTGCCGAGGGCGTCGGGATACATGCGGTCGGAGAAGACCCGCAGACGTGAGCCGAAGTGGTCGTAAGGATGGCGACCCGCGGGCGTCGTGGGCACGGGCACCGCAGGAGCGCCGGTGTTGGGGGCGTAGCGCAGGGGCGCGGAGGCGACCGACACGCCGGTGGTGTTGGTCCGGAAAGCCCCCATGTAGCCTCCCACGACGGTCGGCGTGCCGAACTTCATGCCGCCGGCGTCCTCGGTGGCGCTGCCGGCCATGATGACCGGACGGAGCATCTGGGGGTGACGTGCGGCCGGGTCGGTCATCGAGCCGGCGGGTCCCGTCGCAGGCAGCGAGGAAGTGCACCAAAGGATGAGGTTCATGGCCACGACGTTGGAGCCGATGAAATTCTGGTCGTCCAAGGTCCAGCAAGGAGGGGTGGCGGTGACGCTGGCGTTGAGCAGCACCTTGGTCTCGAAGGCGCCGCCGGCGTCCGTGGCGGAGTAGTTGGGGACGCGACGGACGGATCCAGTCCAGTAGTCCCAAGGCTGCCTAGGGTTGTCGATGGGGTGATGCGACATGATCACCGGGATGGCCTCACGGAACGTGCTCTCCGGATCGATCACCGTACGGTAGACCCCGTAGATCTGCTGGATCAGCTCCCCGGGCATGTCGAAGGGCGAACGCTGCCCGATGCGGTAGGTCACGGCGCAGACGTCACCCCGGAGCGGCACACGGGCACCCCCGGCCCGCTCGGGCGACCACCGGGGCCGGTCCGAAGGCGAGGAGAACAGCATCACGATCGGGTGGTCCGAAGGGCGAAGGTTGCCGACCGCCGGCGGAACGCCCGTCAGGCCGGGCACGGCGGTCCCGGGAACGACGATCTCCATCCAGCAACGCCCGTCGGGACGGATGACGGCCGTCTGGAAGTCGTTCTCCATGGCGTCCAGGACGCCGCGCGCCTCCGACTGCGTGGACAGGTCGGAGACGGCGCGGTCATAGGCCTTGAACGTGTCGGTGGCGATCGTGACGACCGCCAGGATGATCACGACCATGATGACCGTGGCGACCAGGACCTCGATGAGGGTGAACCCCCTGCGGACGGCTCGGATGGCGGCGCTCATCGGCTGATGACGATGTTCTGGACGAGGAGGGGCGTCTCCTCGCGGGCGGTGAACACGGCGGGAGCCGCGAAGTCGTGAGGGAAGAACTCAGCGACGACGGGCAGGTAGGCGAGCGCGTAGCGGTTGGGGTCGGCGGGCAGCGGGGTGCCGACGGTCCAGCGCGTCGCGGTGGGCTCACCCGTGGTGGCGTCGAGCTCGAAACGCTGGCCGATGAGCAGCTTGGAAAGGGTCAGGCGCACGCGCATCGGGGTGCCGATGACGTTGCGGGCGTTGGCCATCTCGATCGTGAATTCGTTGGGGTTGGTCGAGCCCGCCGTGCTGACCGCCTCCATGATGGCGGGGTTCGAATTGAGGTTGTAGCTCAGTCCGCCGGCGACGGGCTGGGCGTCGGCGATCGCGGTGACGAGCTTGCGCTCATAGACGTAGAGCCAGACGGCCCGGGCCGGGGTGGTGTCGCTGGCGCCGGCGAGCATGCGGTAGGCGATGTCGAAATTGGAGGCCGGAGCGGTGGGCACGGGATCGAGCGCCGTGTTGCCCTGGTGCACGTAGAGGTTGGTGGCGGGCGACGCCGCGTTGAGCCAGATGATGCCGCGCGGATTGTCCAAAGCCGAGACCAGGCGGGTCACGCCGGAGAGGGCGCGGTTGGTCTGGATGATGTCATCGACCTGCTGGAAGGTGGAACCGAGGATGCCGACCAGGGAGAGGATGGCGATGCCGACGATGCCGATGGCGAGGGTGACCTCGATGAGCGAGAATCCTCCGCGCCGGCGGGCTGGGTGAGCGGTTCGCATGGTCACTTGGTGAGAAGGAGGGCGTTCATCTCGTTCGGGTCGGTGGTCATGGAGACCTCGCCGCTGGGGCGCACGGCGACCGCGGCGAACTGGGACTCGTTGGAGACGTCGAGATTGGCGGGCGTGCCCGGCCTGACGGCCCCGAGGGCGAGCACGAGCATCACGCGGCCGAGGTGATTGGACTGCCCGGTGGGCTGGATCTCCACGTAGAACCACTGCCTGGCGCCCAGCGACGCCATCTGGGAGAGCGCGGTGGGCTGGTTGACCGGAGCGAAGGTCATGCGGGGCGTTCCGGCCGAGACATCCAACGCGCCGGACGCCGGCGTGTCGCTGAGGTCGCCGATGATGCTGCGTCGCGTGTTGGCGCCCGCGGTCCAGCCGGCGGGGAAATTGACGGTCGTCTGGGTGTTGCCCTGGGGCGGCACGAAGTAGACGCCCTTGGGCAGACGCACGGGCGCCTCCGGAGCGAACCACTTGTAGCGGAGGTCGTCGGTGCGGACCGTGGCGGGATCGTCGCCCCCCGCGTCCGCGGAGGTCACGGCGCCCACGGCCACGCAGACGGTGCGGAGATGCTCCTCGGGATTCTCGGGGTCGTTGAGGATGAGCAGGCGATAACGGGCGTTGTAGGGCACGCCCGACCCGAGCGTCCCGCGGTTCATGAGGGCCATGGCGCGCACGGTCCTGAGGGTCGTGCCGATCACCCTCTGTCCGGCGGGAAGTCCTCCGCCGTCGCCGGGCGAAAGGCTCAGGAACATGCCGGAGATGAGCAGGATGATGGTGATGACCACCAGCAGCTCCACAAGCGTGAAGCCGGGGCGTGAGCCTGGCCTGGAGGGGTCTCTCCTCATCACTGGATCGCGATCACGTCCATGCAGTCGCTTCGTCCGAGGCCCTCGGTGGAGCCGACGTCGAGCTCGGTCGTGAAGATGATGACCCGGGCGGGAAGGCCGGTGGCCGTACTGATGGGAAGAAGGTCCTCAGGAAGCGTCATGCCGGACTGGTTCCGGATGCTGCCGTTGTTGTCGGTGTCGAAGATCAGGCGGATGTTGTGGTTTCCGAACCGGTCGATCAGCACGGGATTGCCGGCCATGGCCGCGGTCAGGTCGAAATAATCCTCCTTGGCGAAGGCGTAGAACTCCTCGGCGTTGCGGTTGAAACGGTTGCGGTCGGCGACGGCGAGGGCGGAGCCGTTCACCTGCTTGCCGGACATGGCCTTGATGAAGTTGTGGCAGTACTGGGCGTTGCCGTTCAGGAGGTGCCGCGAGTCGCTCGCCGTCGTGTAAGTGCCGGTGCTGGTGTTGATGTCAGGGTAGAAGCCGTAGGTCTGCTTGTACTTCAGGATGCCGTTGGCCAGCTGGGAGAAGGCGGCCTGCGAGGTGGCCCGGGTGGCCCGCTTGCGGATGCCGCCGATGGCTGGGAAAAGCACCCCGGCCAGGATGCCGATGATGGCGATCACGGTCAGCAGTTCGACAAGGGTGAAACCGGGGCGGCGATGTCTCATGGTGCAGGTCGAAGGGGGAGACGCAGTCTATCCCCGCCCGTCCCGGCTAGACCAGCAAAAAGACACCCCACGGGGCCTTGTTCAGCGGGGAAGAAGCAGGAAACAGGCGGCGGCAAGGGCGGTGGGCAAGGCGGCCCAGAGGAACAGCCGCCACGGCGAGACGCCGCCTTCGAAATGCCGGGCCAGGATCGACTGGCCGGCGGGATTGGGCGCGTTGGCGATGACGGTGAGCCCGCCTCCCGTGACGGCGCCGGCCAGGACGACGTACTGCAACGCCCTTGCGGCGGACGAACCTTCGGACATCGCCGGCACCTGGGAGGCCAGGTACGTGATGGCCGCGTTGTCATTGAAGGCGGTGAGGACGGTCGCGCCCAGGAAAAGCTCCAGCTCGCCGAGACGGGCGAGGACCGGCGAGATCCACCAGGACTGGAGGCCGCCGTGGATGACGAGCGACGCGAGGAAGAAGGCGACGAGCAAGGCCCCCCTGAGGCGCACCGGCGACTGCCACTGCGGGGTGGCCACCGTGAAGGTCAGGAAGACGAGCAGGCCGGCCATGAGCAGCGCCCCGTGATGACCCACGAGCATCAGCACGGTCCAGGCCATCATGGCGAGATGCGCGAGGACGACCCAGAGCGGGACGGAGGTCCGCGACTCAGGGCGGAGCGCGGGATCGGCCCGTCCGGCCAGCTCCTTGAATTCGCGCCGGAAGAGCAGTCCGTAGGCGGCGGTGGAGATCAGGATCGAAAGCGCCGCCTTGAGCCCGAAGTGGAGGAGCATGTGCGGCGTGGTCCATCCCCAGATTCCCGCCACCATGACGACGGGGGGCGCCGCGAAATGCGTGAGGGTCCCGCCGATCGAGACATTGACGAAGAGCAGGCCGAGCGTGGCGTAACGGAGCCGGGCGGACGGCCTGAACTCGAGGAAGAAATCGGCCAGCATGAGGGCCGCGATGGTCATCGCCGCAGGCTCGGTGATGAAGGAGCCCAGGAGGGGCGCGACGGTCAGCACGACGGCCCAGCGCGCGAAGGGCGATCCGCCGAAGACGCCGGCGAGCCGGGTCAGGAGCGACGACGCGGTGGCGAAGACCGGACGCGACGAGGCGATCGCCATGATGACGAACACGAAGAGCGGCTCGAGGTACTTGGGTGAGGCCAGGATGCGGGAGGCCGGCCCGGCGGGCTCCGCGGCCAGGCGGGCGGCGGCCGCGTAATCGGCGGTCTCCATGTAGGCCGTGGCGAAGGCCCAGCCCTTGCCGGGCCAGAGGACGAAGGCGTAGAAAAGGACGAAGGCCCAGATGCCGAAGACGGCTTCGACCTCGCCGAGGAAGTGCAGCGCCGAGGCCCGGAAGTCGGCTGAACGGCCCTCTTCGTTGACGGGGACCTCGCCCCGGCGGACCCGCTCAAGATGGGCCTCCTCGAGGCGGTGGGCCAGGGAGGTGAACCACGGGGCGAGGAAGGTGTGGATGATCGCCAGGAGGAAGATCAGCGACGCTACGGGCAGGAACGGATCCGCGGCGGCGGCCGCCATGAGTTCGTCCGTCAATGCGGGCCTCGACGTCATGCGCCCAGCAAAGCCCGGGTCGACGCGTTGACAACCCCAACCCGATCAGGGACCGGCGACGGGGTCCGCGCCCCCGAGCGCACGGCACAGGTCGGCGTGGGCCGCCGCACGCTCAAACCTGAGCCGTGCGACCACGAGACGGGATTCGGCGAGACGGCGGCGGGCCTCAAACAGTTCGGCGGGGCCCGACTGTCCGGCCTCGGACCTGGCCTGGGCGAGACGGAAGGACTCCCGGGAGGCCCTCTCGACCCGATCGGCGGAGTCAGCCGCGACTCCGGACTCCCGCACGTCGGCCAAGGCGTCGCGCACTTCGCGCAAGGCCTGATAGGCTGCGCGCTCATACTCCGCGGCCGCCGCCCTGACGCCGGCCTCGGCCGCCTCGACGCGCGCGGCGCCGCGGCCCCAGTCGAGCAACGGCACGCTGAAGTCCACGCCCAGCGATCGCGTCTGGGTGGGACCGCCGAACATGTCGGTGAGCTCCCTGCTCTCCGTGCCGAAGGCGCCCGTGAGGCTGAAGGCGGGCAGACGCGACGCCACCTGCAGCCCGACCTGCGCGGTGGCCTCGACCAGGGCCTGCTCGGCCGCACGGACGTCGGGCCTCCGGGCGAGAACGGCGGCGGGCAGGCCGGCCTTCGGCGAAGCGGGGGCGCGCAGCGGGCGGGCGGAGGGCGCGGCGGCGTAGGCCGGGGCTCCGGTGAGGAAACCGATCAGGCTCTCGGCCTGCGCGCGGCGGCGGCGGACGGAAGCGCGGTCGGCCACGGCGGAGGCCAGGGCCTGCTCGGCCGCGGCCACCGCGTCGGGACCGGCCGAGCCGACGGCGACGCGCTTGCGGACGAAGGCGAGCTCCTCGGTCCGGACGGCGACGAGTTCATCCGCGGCCGCCGCCGACTCGTCGGCGGCGCGCAGGTCGGCGTAGGCGCGCACGACCGAGGCGGCAAGGGTCAGCCTCACGTTCTCGGCCGCGCCCTCCCCCGCCAGCAGGCGCGCGCGGGCGGCCTCCTCGGCGCGCCGGACGCGGCCCCAGAAATCGAGTTCGAAGGCCGTGGCGAGCCCGGCGCGGTAGGAACGGCGGCTGCGGGTGAAGCTGCTGTTGATGGGAAGGAAGCTGCCCTGGCTGATGCGGCTCCCGACGTCGGAGCCGGTGCCGCTGACCTGCGGCAGGGCCGCGGCCTCGACCTCCTCGAACTGGGCGGCGGCCGCTTCCACGCGGGCGACGGCGGCACGGAGGTCCGCGTTCGCCTTGAAGGCCGCCTCGACGAGGCGGTCCAGCTCCGGCTCACGGAAGGCGCGCCACCAGTCGGACCTGAGCGTGACACCCCGTCCGGGCGCACCGGGGAAGGACGGCGGCACGGGCGTCTCCGGACGCACGTAATCGGGACCCACCGCGCAGCCGGCGAGGAGCGACGCCAGCAGGGCGAGCGACCTCATGGCGCGACCTCCTTGCGCTCCTTCCGCCCCGAGAGCAGATGGAAGAACCAGGGGATGAACAGCGTGGCCACGAAGGTGTCCAGGATCATGCCGCCCATCACGCCCGTGCCCATCGAGCGGCGGGCGGCCGCGCCCGCTCCCATCGCGAAGGCGAGGGGCACCACGCCCAGCACGAAGGCGAGCGACGTCATCACGAGCGGCCGGATGCGGATGCGCGCCGCCTCGACCGCGGCCTCGGCCGCGGAACGGCCGGCCCGGCGGGCGGATTCGGCGAACTCGACGATGAGGATCGCGTTCTTGGCCGCGAGGCCGATGAGGGTCACGAGGCCGATCTGGAAGTAGATGTCGTTGGGCATGCCGCGGACGGCGACCGCGATGAGCGCGCCCAGCAGCGCGAACGGGACGGTCAGCAGCACGCCGACGGGCAGGGCCACGTCCTCGTAGAGCGCCGCAAGGATGAGGAAGACCATCAGCAGCGCCATCAGGAACGCCGGGAGCGCCGAGGTCGCGGCCCGCTTCTCCTGCAGGGCCTGGGCCGTCCAATCGACCTCGTAGCCCACGGGCAGCGCCTCCTCCGCGACCTGCTCGACCACCGAGATGGCCGTGCCTGAGCTGACCCCGGCCGCGGCGGTGCCGATCATGCGGGCCGCGAGGAATCCCTTGTGCCGCTCCAGCTGCTCCGGTCCCGCCTGCGGGACGAAGCGGACGAAGGTGGACACGGGCACCATGTCGCCCCGGGCGGTGCGCAGGTGCACGCGGCCGGCGGCGGCCACGTCCATGCGGTCCTCCGCCTCCGACTGGATGAGCACGCGGTGGGTGCGGCCCGCCAGGGTGAAGTCATTGGCGTAGACGACCCCGACCGTCGCCTGCAGGGCCTCATGGATGTCAGCCAGACCGACGCCCAGCGCGGCGGCGCGCACCTCGTCCACCTCCGCCAGCACCTGGGGCACGGCGGGACGCAGGAATACGCGCAGGCCGGTCAGCTCGGGCCGCGCGCGCAAGGCGGCGTCCAGACGTTCGACCGTGGCCGCGAGCCGGGCGGGGTCGTCGTCCTCCTTGGCCAGGAGGTAGAATTCGAACCCGCCCGCGGTGCCGATGCCGCGGATGGCCGGAGGATTGACGACGAGACACATGCCGTCCGGCTGCGAAAGGCCGATGCCGTTGAGGGTGCGTGCGAAGTCGTCGCCACCGACCTTGCGGGTCCCGAAGTCGTTGAGCGGAAGGAACACGGTGCCGGAGTTCGGACGTTCGCCGCCGCCGAGCAGGTCGAAGCCGCTGATCGCGAAGGTGTGACGCACGGCGGACGCGCCGGCGGGCTGGTCGCGGAGAACCGGCGTGACGCGGTCCATGAAGGCGCGCGTCCTGCCGATGCTGGCCCCGTCAGGCAGCTGGACCATGGCCAGCAGGTAGCCCTGATCCTCGGAAGGCAGGAAGCCCTTGGGCACCCGCAGGAGCAGGACCGCGTTGGCGGCCAGGACGAGCAGGAAGAGCGCCGTGGCGGAACGCGGACGCCCGAGCAGCCAGCGCACGACGGCGCCGTGCCAGGCGGCCACGTGCGCGAAGCCGCGGCCGAACGCGGCGACGACGCGGCCCGCCCCGCCCGGCGACGGACCGTGGTCCTCCGGGCGGAGAAGCAGGGCGCACAGGGTGGGCGTGAGCGTGAGGGCCACGAAGCCCGAGATGACGACGGAGATGGAGACGGTCACGGCGAACTGCCGGTACAGGGCGCCGGCGATGCCGCCCAGGAAGGCGACGGGCAGGAAGACGCACACCAGCACGCACACGATCGCGATGACGGCGCCGGCCACCTCACGCACCGACTCACGCGCGGCCTCGAAAGGCGGGAGCCCGCGCTCCCGCATCAGGCGCTCGGTGTTCTCGAGCACGACGATGGCGTCGTCGACCACGATGCCGATGGCGATGACCATCGCGAAGAGGGTGAGGATGTTGATGCCGAAGCCGAAGGCCCAGAGACCGGCGCAGGAGCCGACCAGGGAGACGGGCACGGCGATCATCGGGATGAGCGTCGCGCGCCAAGACCCGAGGAAGAGGAAGACGACGGCGGCCACGAGCAGCGCCGCCTCGACCAGGGTGCTCCTGACCTCGCCGATGGCCGAACGGACGAAGCGGGTGGTGTCGAAGGGAATCTCGTAGGCCACGTCCGGGGGGAAGCGCCGGGCGAGCTCGTCCATGCGCGCCCGGATCCGGTCGGCGGTGTCCAGGGCGTTGGCGCCGGTCTGGAGGAAGATGCGGATGCCCGCGACGGGCCGGCCGTCGAGCTTGCTCACCTGCTCGTAGCTCTGGGAACCTAGCTCGATCCGGGCCACGTCGCGCAGCCGCAGGGCCCCTCCGGCGGCGCCGGCCCGCAGGACGATGTCGCCGAACTGCTCGGGCGTGACGAGCCGTCCGCGGGAGACGACCGGGACCACGAAGGAGGCGTCGACCGAGGGCTCCTGGCCGAGACGGCCGACGGAATACTGGGTGTTGGTCGAGCGGACGGCGCGCACGACGTCGGAGGGCGTGACGCCGAGCGCGGCCATGCGGTCGGGACGGAGCCAGACGCGCATGGCGTAGTCGCGCGCCCCGAAGACGCCGCAGTCGCCCACGCCCTGGATGCGCTTGAGCTCCTCGGCCACCGCCGCCGCCGCGTAGTTGCTCAGGAAGACCGAATCGTGGGTGGCCTTGGGCGAGAGGACGGAGACCGACATCAGGATGTCGTTCGACCGCTTCTTGGTGATGACGCCGAGGCGTCGCACCTCCTCGGGCAGCCGGGGCTCGGCCAGCTTGACGCGGTTGGCCACGAGGATGGTGGCCATGTCGGGATCGACGCCGTTCTCGAAGACCACCGAGATGCTCAGCGTGCCGTTGGAAGAGGAGTTGGACGAATAGTACAGCAGGCCCTCGACGCCGTTGATCTCCTCCTCGAGGGGCGCGGCCACGTTCTTGACCAGCGCGTCCGGCGAGGCGCCCGGATAGCTCGCGACCACGGTGACCGTGGGCGGGGCGATCTGAGGGTACTGCGAGAGCGGAAGCTGCGTGAAGGCGAGCCCGCCCACCATCACGATGATGACGGAGAGGACGGCGGAGAAGACCGGGCGGCGGATGAAGAAGTCCCAGCCCATGGTCTTCAGCGGGCGACGGGGACTACCTTGAGGCCGCCGCGCAGCTTCTGCACCTGGTCAAGGGCGACGCGCTCGCCGGCCTTCACCCCGGAAAGGACCGCCACGCTCCCGCCGACGGCGTCGCCGAGCGTGACGAGGCGGGACTCGACCATGCCCTCCGCATTGACGACGAAGACCGCCCTGCCCTGCGCGGTCTGCACCAGCGCCACCTGGGGCACGAGGAAGGCGCGGACGGGACGGCCTGAGACGCGCGCGCGCACGAACTGACCTGCCATGAGCGAGCCGCGCGCGTTTTCGAACCGGGCGCGCAGCTGGACGTTGCCCAGCCGCTGGTCCACCTCCGGCGAGGAGAAGTCGACCCGGCCCGCCGCGGGATGCTCCGAGCCGTCGGGCAGGGTGAGCCTGACCTCGGCGCCGCTGGCGCCGGCCGCGGACCCGCCGAACAGCCGCGCATGCTCCGCCTCAGGGATGCCGAAACGGACCCAGACCTGCTCCGTGCTGACGACGGTCGTGAGCAGGCCGTCGGGGCCGGAAGGAGTCACCAGGGCGCCCTCGGTGCGAAGCCGGCGTCCGGCCACTCCGTCGACGGGGGAACGCACCTCGCAGTAGCCGAGGTCGAGCTCGGCGATCCGCAGCCGGGCGGCGGCCGCGTCGCGGGCGGCGATGGCGGCGTCGCGCGCGGCGACGGCGTCGGCCCTGTCCTTCTCACTGGCCGCCTTCTGGGAGAACAGGCGCTCCTGTCGGCCGGCATCGGCGGAGGCCTGGACGACGCGTGCGGATTCCTGGGCGAGCTGGGCCTTGGCGAGCGCCGCCGCCGCCTGATAGGGAGCTGGGTCGATGCGGAAAAGGAGGTCGCCGGCCCCGACGCGGGCGCCCTCTCGGTAGTCGACGGTCTGGAGGATGCCGGTCACGCGGGCGCGGACTTCGACCTCGCGCACGCCCTCCACCTGGCCCGGAGCCAGCACGCTCGCTGGAACCGAGGATTCCGTGACCGTTAGGCAGGTGACCTTGAGGGGCGGCGGCGCGGGCGGCGCCGGCTCCGGACCGCAGCCCGCGAGCGAGAGGCCGGCCAGGGCCAGGGAGGCGAAGGCGGCGCTTGCCTTACATACAGTCATGTATGTATGAGTAGAAGCGCGCAGATGCCACGCAACACCAAAGCAGAAGCCGCACGCACGCGTGACCGCATCGTCACCTGCGCGCGGCGAGTCTTCGCCCGGACGGGGGTGAACGTCGCCTCCCTTGAGGAGGTGGCCCGGGAGGCGGGCGTCACGCGGGGGGCCGTGTACTGGCATTTCCGCGACAAGGCGGACCTTTTCATGGCGGTGCGGGCCCAGACGGGTCCGCTGCTCCGGCTGGAGGCTTCGGACACGGCCGACCCGCTGGCGGCCCTCGAGCAGGGGCTGCTCGCCGCCATGGACCGCCTGGCGAAGGACGATTCGGCCCGGGAGGCCTACGAAGTCATGCTCTGGCGCTGCGAGTACGTCGGCGACTTCGCCAAAGTCCGCCGGGACCTGATGGACGCCGGCGAGACGTTCCTCGCCCAGACGGAGTCGCTTTACCGTCAGGCGGCCCGCCGGGGCCAGCTCGCCCGGGGCACGGATCCCTCCTTGGCCGCCTTGGAGACGTTCTGCCTCTACGCCGGCATGCTCAAGGTCTGGCTGGCCGACAGCGCCAGCCGTGCGCTGCGCCGACGGACGGAGGCCTTGGTGAAGGCACACGTGGCTGGAAGGCGCAGGAGCGGGGTTGCAAGCCGCCGCGCCAAAGGCAGGATGAAGCCATGATCTCCCGGCTCTTCGCCTCGGCGCTCCTCGCCGTCTCGGCGGCGGCGGCCGAGAAGCCGCCCTCGGAGCCGGCCAGCCTGCCCATCCTCTACGACCAGCCGGGCGACCGGTTCATCCTGCGCGTCGACAACCGGCGCTACCTGGTGAGCAAGGACATCCGTCCGCTGGTCGCGGACCTGATGTCGACCGCGAACTACCCGCGGACGAAGCTCGCCCACGAGGAGCTCGTGTCGGCGCTGGCCGAGCTGGAGAAGGCGCTGGAACGGGCCGGGACCGCGCGCGTCGCGGCCGAACGCGACGCGGCCCGCAGCCGCAGGCTCGCGGACTCGGTCGAGGCGCTGGGCCGCCAGCTCGCGCTGCTGCGGAGCCAGCAGCCGCTCGACCTCGTCACGATCTCCGCCCTGCTCAACCAGATCGCCGCGGAATCCGACTCGCTGCGCCGGGCCCAGCAGCAGGAGGACCGCTCCCGGGCACGGGCCGACGCGGCCGACCGTGCGGCCGATCCGGCCCGGCAGCGGGCGGAACGGGCGCGCTCAGCCTACGCCAAGGCGCTGGAGGACTACGAGCGTCCGCTCGCGCGCATCCGGGCGATCGCGATGTCCGACGGCAGCCCGCTCTGAGGCGTTTCGGCTCGCCCCGACGAGGGGATGGGACAGGTTCAGGGGCACCCCATGAACGCCCGCGCCCTGCCCCTCCTCGCCGCGCTCCTCACGACGTGCGCCGCCCTCGCCCAGCAGCCTTCCACGCCGTCCAAGGCGGCCGCCAAGGCCGCGCCCAAGTCGGCCGACCGCTACGCCGTGCGGGCCGACGAGAAAGTGACGTGGCATGACGTCCGCGCGACCGACCTCGAAGGCCGCGCCTTCCCCGAGGCCGAGCGGAAGAGCTACTTCGACCGGCTGCCCGCCGAGGCCGACGGCAAGGTGACGCCCGCCGTCTGGAGCCTGAGCCGCGACAGCGCCGGGCTGATGTTCCGCTTCCGCACCGACGCCACGACGATCTACGCTCACTACAAGGTCACCAAGGCGCAGCTCGCGATGCCGCACATGCCCGCGACCGGCGTCAGCGGCCTCGACCTCTACGCGCGCGACGCGGACGGCCGTTGGCGCTGGGTGCAGGTCGTGCGGCCCGCGACGCAGGAGATGAAGGTGCGCGTCGCCGAGGGGCTGGACGCAGGCGAACGCGAATACGCCCTCTACCTGCCTCTCTACAACGGCGTGGAGTTCCTCAGCGTCGGCGTGCCCGAGGGCAGGAAGTTCGAAGGCCTCCGGCCGCGTCCGAAGCCGGTCGTGTTCTACGGCACCTCGATCACCCACGGCGCCTGCGCGAGCCGCCCGGGCATGGTGCACACCGGCATCCTCGGCCGCCGTCTGGACGTGCCGGTGGTGAACCTCGGCTTCTCGGGCAACGGCCGCATGGACAAGGCCGTGGGCGACTTCCTCGTGCGCATCGACGCCGCCGCCTACGTCATCGACTGCCTCCCCAACATGGGCGCCAAGGACGTCGCCGAGAAGTGCGTCCCGCTCGTGAAGCAGCTCCGCGCCGCCCGCCCCGACACCCCGATCATCCTCGTCGAGGACCGCCGGAACACCGACTCGTGGATCATCGCCTCGCGTCGCAAGCACCACGACGACAACCACGCCGCGCTCAAGGCCGCCTACGAGCAGCTCGTGAAGGAGGGCGTAAAGGGCCTCTCCTACGTGCCGGGCGACCGTCTCTACGGGGACGACGCCGAAGGCGCCACGGACGGATCGCACGCCAGCGACCTGGGCTTCCATCGGCAGGCCGACGTCTTCGAACCCTTCCTCCTGAAGGCGCTCGGACGCTGACCGCCGACGCCGATGCGCGGCTACCGCCACTACGACCTCATCCTCGGCGCCTTCGTCGCCGTGCTGCTCTGCTCCAACCTGATCGGGCCGGCCAAGGTGGTGCAGCTCGACCTGCCGCTGCTCGGCCCGACCGACTTCGGCGCCGGCAACATCTTCTTCCCGCTCTCCTACATCTTCGGCGACATCCTCACCGAAGTCTACGGCTACGCGCTCGCGCGGCGCGTCATCTGGTCGGGCTTCGCCGCGATGGCCTTCGCGACGGTCATGACCTGGGTCGTGCTGGCCATGCCCGCGAGCCCCGACGAACCTTTCAGCGCGCAGCTGCAGCCGGCGCTCGTGCTCTGCTTCGGCGGCGGCTGGCGCATCGCGCTCGGCTCCATCCTCGCCTTCTGCGTGGGCGACTTCGTGAACTCCTACGTGCTGGCCAGGCTCAAGGTGATGACGCGGGGACGGCACGCCTGGATGCGCTTCATCGGTTCGACCGTCGTGGGACAGGGCGTCGACAGCCTCATCTTCTACCCGCTGGCGTTCCTCGGCATCTGGTCGCTCCCGACCCTCCTGGCGGTGATGGCCGCGAACTGGGCATTCAAGGTGGTGGTCGAGGCGGTGATGACTCCCCTCACCTACGTGATCTGCGAACGGCTCAAGCGGTCCGAAGGCGTCGACGCCTACGACGAGGGCACGGACTTCAATCCGTTCTCGCTGAAGAGCTGAAGGGCGCCGTGCCCCGGGCAGGGCTCGAACCTGCACGCCTTGCGGCGAGGGATTTTAAGTCCCGTGTGTCTGCCATTCCACCACCGGGGCCGGCGAAGGCCAGACTGCCCGGGGGCTCCCGGCTGGCAACCCGGTAAAGCGTCCGCCTTGGCCTTGCGCCCGGAGGGAAAGCGGTCTTCCTTCGGCCCATGGACCGCATCGCCAGCACTTTCGCGCGCTGCAAGGCCGAGGGACGCCCGGCCTTCGTCAGCTATGTCTGCGCGGGCGACCCGGACCTGGAGACGTCCAAGGCGGTCCTGCTCTCGCTCGCGCGCAACGGAGCGGACGTGCTCGAAGTCGGCGTGCCCTTCTCCGATCCGCTGGCGGACGGGCTGACGAATCAGCTGGCCTCCCAGCGCGCGCTCGAAGGCGGCATGGACGGCGCGCGGCTGCTCGAGCTGCTCCGCGCATTGCGCGCCGGCACCGAACTGCCCATCGTCCTCTACTGCTACTACAACCTGCTGTTCTCGGCCGGGGTGGAAGACTACTGCCGCAAGGTGCGCGAGGCCGGCGCCGACGGCCTGCTGGTGCTCGACTGCCCGCCGGAGGAGGCGGGAGAGCTCATCGCCGCCTCGAAGAAGCACGGCCTCTCCAACATCTTCATCGTGGCCCCGACGACCCCGCCGGCGCGCGTCGCCCTCATCGCCAAGCACGCCTCGGGCTTCATCTACTACGTGTCCCGCGAAGGCGTGACCGGAGAACGCTCCGAACTGGCCGCCAACCTCGGCGCCGCGGTGGCCGAGATCCGCAAGCACACCGCCCTGCCCGTCTGCGTCGGCTTCGGCGTCTCCACCGCCGCCCACGTCCAGGCCATCGCCAAAGTCGCCGACGGCGTGGTCGTGGGGAGCGCCCTCGTGAACGTCGTCGCCGCCCACAAAGACAGGAAGGGCGAAGCCGCCGAAGCGGTCGGCGCCAAGGTTCGGGAACTGTTGGCGAAATAAACTCAGCGGAGGGCCAGGGCTGGTCTTCCAAAAGGCTAAAGATGCCGTCTTGGAGCGTTTGCTGAGCATTCACCTGTCTCTGTCCCTGCCCCTGTCCCTGCCCCTATCTCCACCCTTGACCAAGGGCCATCCCTCCCCACTTTCCCCGTGGTCCCGACCACGTCGGGGCCACCGGAACCTCCCCGCATGGCCTCACGCGACACCTGGACCAAGAAAGACCTGACGGGCATCGAGGAGCTTTCGCCCGCCGAAATCGGCGCCATCTTCCGGCAGGCGGACAAATTCCTTCCGGCTCTCGCGCCCGGCAAGGGGCTGGACCTCATGAAGGGGCGGACGGTCGTGAACCTCTTCCTGGAGCCCAGCACGCGCACCCGCACGGCCTTCGAGATTTCGGCCAAGAAACTGGGCGCCGAGGTGGTCTCGATCAACACGACGGCCTCCTCGCTGGTCAAGGGCGAGACCCTGCGCGACACCGCGATGAACATCCGCGCCATGGGCGTGGACGCCATCGTGATGCGCCACTCCTCCGCGGGCTCAGCCCGCTACCTCGGAGGCGTCCTCGACATCTCGGTGGTGAACGCCGGCGACGGCGCCCATGAGCACCCGACGCAGGCCCTGCTCGACGCCTACACGCTGCGCCGGAAGTTCGGCGACGTGAAGGGACTCAAGGTCACCATCCTCGGGGACATCCTCTTCAGCCGCGTGGCCCGCTCGAACATCCTCTGCCTGTCCAAGCTGGGCGCCCAGGTGACCCTGGCGGGGCCGGCCACCCTGGTGCCGGCCACGCTCAAGGAGGCCTACCCCCAGGTGCGCCTCGCCCACGACCTGCGGACCGCGCTGACGGGCGCGGACGCCGTGATGCTGCTGCGCATCCAGCACGAGCGCCAGACGACCACGCACTTCCCGTCACTGGGCGAATACACGTCGCAGTTCGGACTCAACGCCGAACGCGCCGCCTGGCTCAAGCCGGACGCCATCGTCATGCACCCCGGTCCCATCAACCGCGGCGTCGAGGTCGAGAGCGAGGTGGCCGACGGCCCCCGCTCGGTCATCCTCGAGCAGGTCACCAACGGCGTCGCGGTGCGCATGGCCGTCCTCCACCTCTGCACGGGAGCCCTTCGCCGATGAAAGCAGACGCCGCCAAGCCGCTGAGGATCCTGGGCGCCCGGGTGATCGACCCCGCCTCCGGGAGGGATGAGCGCAAGGGCGAGCTGTGCGTCGTCGACGGCAGGTTCGTCGAGAGGCTCTCTCCGGCGCAGGCGCGCGAGACGGTCACCGTCAAGGCCGACGGCCTCGTGGCCGCGCCCGGCTTCGTCGACCTGTGCTGCCGCCTGGGCGAACCGGGACGCTCCGCGCGCGAGACGGTGCGCACCGGCACGCGCGCCGCCGCGGCGGGCGGCTTCACCACGGTGGTCGCCATGCCCGACTCGCTGCCCGCGGCCGACAACGTCGGCACGGTCCAGCTGCTGCGCGAGATCTGCGCCCGCGAGGCCGCGGTCCGCGTGCTGCCCGCGGGCACGCTCACGAAGGGCCATGAGGGCAAGGCCCTCGCCCCCCTCGGCTCGCTCCGCAAGGCGGGCGTGGCCGCGGTGACCGACACGGTCTCCGGGGTGCAGAACAACGAGATCATGCGCCGCGCCCTGGAATACGCGGCGATGTTCGGGCTGGTGGTGCTCGACCACTGCCAGGACAGCAGCATGACCGAAGGCGCCCAGATGCACGAGGGCGCCTGGTCGCTGCGGCTCGGCCTGCGCGGCTGGCCGCGCGCCGCCGAGGAGATCGTGGTCTCGAGCGACTGCGCCCTCGCCGCCCTCACCCGGGCCCGCATCCACCTGCAGCACCTCTCCTCCGGCGGCTCCGCCGAAATCGTCCGTCAGGCGAAGGCGCGAGGCCTGCCGGTGACCGCCGAAGTCTCGGCCCTGCACCTGCTGCTGACGGACGCCTCGCTGGCCGGATACGACACGCGCCTGAAGCTCAATCCGCCGCTGCGCGAGGAGCGCGACCGGCTGGCGCTGATCGCCGCCCTCGTCGACGGCACGCTGGACGCGGTGAGCTCCGACCACTCGCCCTGCACCGCGACCGAGAAGGACTGCGAGTTCGACCAGGCGCCCTTCGGAGCCGCCTCGCTGGAGACGGCGTTCGCGGCGGCCCACGAGGCGGTGGTGGTCGACGGACACGCCCCGCTCCCCGTGCTGATCGAACGCCTGACCTGCGGTCCGGCCCGCGCGCTGGGACTCGAGGCCGGAACGCTCGCCGCGGGCGCCCCCGCCGACTTCACGCTGCTCGACCCGGCCGCGAAGTGGAAGCCCGCGGCGGGCGGACTTCTCTCCAAGTCAGGCAATGACCCGCTGGTCGGACGCACGCTGCACGGGCGCGTCCGGGCGACCTACGTGGACGGACGCAAGGTGTTCGGCGACTGAGATGCAGGAACCGGTCGTCGAGACCTTCTCGGAACTGTCGGCGGCCGACTGGACCTGCATCGCCTTCAACGTCGGGCTGGCGCTGGCCGGCCTCCGGACGCTGCGCCGCTGGCCCTCCGGCGGAGGCCCCCGGCTCGAACGGCGGGCCGACCCCGCCACCGCCTCGGCCGGACTGATGACCGCGCTGCTGGCCTTCGGCCTCATCCTGCCGCTGCTCTCCCAGTTCATCGCGGGCTTCTTCCGCACGGAGTTCGGCGTCACCCAGGCGGAGATCTTCTTCGCCACCTTCGTCGCCCAGGCGACGACCGCCGGGGCGATCATCGGATTCGGGGCCTTCCTGCCGGGCTCCGTCCAATGGACGCCCACCGCCGCGCCGGAAGGCGTGACGACCTCTCCGGACTCCCCCCGGCAGGCGCTGCGCCTGCTGCGCTGGCGCGACGCGCTGCGCGCCTACCTCGCCGTCTGCGCGCTGGCCACGGTCGGCTCGCTGGCCTGGAAAGGTCTGCACCGGATGTGGTCGGCCGCGCACGCGCAGGGCTGGATGGGCACGCCGCCGGAGGACCTCCTGCAGGACGTCGTGGACATCGTCCTGCGCACCGATCCGCTCACCGCGAAGTTCGGGCTGCTCACGCTGGCGGTCGTGGTCGGCGCCCCGCTCATGGAGGAGCTCGTCTTCCGCGGCGCCCTCTATCCCGCGCTCAAGTCCCTGCTGGGCGCGCTGACGCCCAGGGCGAACGTCGCCCTGTCCGCCCTCATCACCGGCCTGATCTTCAGCGCGGCGCACCTGACGCCCTCGGCCTTCATCCCGCTGACGCTCTTCGGCGCCTTCCTCTGCCTCGTGCGCGACCGCCACGGACTCGCCGCCACCGTCGCGGTGCACGCCGCCTTCAACGCCATGAACCTGCTCTGGCTGAAGGTCGCGCCCGACGTCGCCAATCTCTGACCATGGGAGCCCTCACCGCCATCAAGGAAAAGTCCGTCTCGGTCCTCACCGAGGCGCGCCTCATCGAGGACGTCGTCGCGGCCATGTCCGACGCCTGCCCGCCCGCGCCGGAAGGCCCGGGAAGCGACTGCGCCCACCTGCCCGAGCGCGGCGGCCGCGCGTTCCGCGTCTGCACCGTCGACGGCGTGACCCTCGGACGGCATTTCGACCTCGCGTGCACGGGCCGCCGGGCCGGCGCCAAGCTGGTCAATCGCAACCTCTCGGACCTCGCCGCGGCCGGCGCCCGGCCCTCCGACGCCCTGCTGGCGCTGACGCTCGGCCCGGATGTCGACGCGGAATGGCTGCGTGACTTCGCCTTCGGCGCCGGCCGTGCGGCGGTGCGTGCGGGGCTCCGCATCGTCGGAGGCGACGTCTCCCGCGGACCCGCGGGGGTCTTCGTGGCGACGCTTTCCGCACAGGGGCACGCCCATCGCGTGCTCGCCCGCGGGGGCGCCCGGGAGGGTGACGTGATCTTCGTGACCGGCGCGCTCGGCGGAACGGCCTACGGAAGGCATCTGGATTTCGCACCCCGCCTGACCGAAGGCGAATGGCTGTGCGGCAGGGCGGAGGTGACGGCCTGCACCGACGTCTCCGACGGGCTGATCAAGGACCTTCCCGGGATGCTCGGCACGCGCCTCGACGCCAAGGTCGACCTCGCCCGGATCCCGGTCTCCGAAGCCGCGGGCCTGCTCTCGCGCGGCGACGGCAAGCCCGCCCTGGAGCACGCCCTGCAGGACGGCGAGGACCACGAGCTGACCTTCGCCGTTTCTCCGGCGGGCGCCGACGCCCTCGAGGCTGATTTCCGCAAGGCCTTCCCGGGCACTCCGCTTTCACGCCTGGGGTCCGCCGTCCGCGGCGAGGGCCGCCTGCTGGACGCCGAAGGCCGTCCGGTGGCCGGCCGCGGCTTCAACCACTTCGCCTGAGCGCTAGAGCTTGAACTGGCGGATCACCACGAAGAGCGCGAAGATGAGCGAGCAGCCGGCGAACGTCACGGTGGTCGTCTCGTAGGTGGCCAGCAGCTTCAGCACCGCGTCGAGGAGCGAAAGCGAGTCGCGGGTGTCGGACTCGGCGCGAGCCAGCGCCTCGACCGCATTGCGGTCGGCCTCCTCCACCTTCTTGTTGTCCGAGCTGAGCGTGTCGTTGGGCCCGATGAGCACCGCGATGGTGTCCTTGGAGCGCATCGCCTTGCGGAACGCGTCGACGGAGCCCTGGATGCCCACGGTCGCCGTGCGGACCTTGTTGGTGGTGTCCTTGAGCTCGTGGCTGAACCAGAGGCCGGCGAGGGAGACGAGGAGGGTCACGACGGCCATGCCGACGATGCCCACCTCGGCCTGGACGAGTCCGCCCCGGGCGGGGCGGCGGTTGGAACGTTTGGCGCTCATGTTTCTTGGTCTGTAAGTCGGTTGGAAGGGGTTCAGCGGCGCCGTGAGCGCGGGGCGGCCTTGGGCTTGGCGCGCTTGCGTCCGGAGGACTTCTTGCGGCCCTTGCGCCGGCGAGGGGGCTCGGCCATGCCGAGCTTCTTGCGGATCAGGCCCGTGATCCAGTCGACCAGCTCGGGGGCGAGGGCGCCGGCGAGGCCCTGGACGATGGCCTTGTTGATGGCCGAAAGCTGCCACTGGAAGGTGACGAAGAAGGCGATGATGGCGAAGATGGCCGCCGCCACCACGTGGCGGAACGAGCGCCAGAGGCTGGCGTGGGCGGCGTCATCGATGAGCAGGCGTCCCACCATGGCGGCCGCACCGATGAGCGCCACGATCCAGCCTCCGCGCTTGAACTCGGCGATGGCGGTCTGGAAGCCTCCGGCGACGTCGAAGCCGGCCCCGAGGAGGTCGGTCAGCACGGGCCACCTCCGTCCGGACGGCGCGGGCGGGCCTGGGCTGCGCAGGTTCGTGTACGGGCTCGCACGCTGGCCCGGAATATGAGGGGGCCGGGCCCGGACTCAACCCCCGACTCCCTTCAGAGGGCCTGTCCGCGGGGCTGACGCCCCTCGTCGACCTCGATGTAATCGAACATCGTGTCCACGCCGGCTTCGGGACCGAGGCCGTTCTCCTTCAGCCGGCGCAGCAGCACTTCGTTGGCCTCGTCGCGCCAGCCGCGCTTGGTCATGAAGCCGTTCCAGACCTCCACGTCGTTGACGCTCAGCCGACGCCCGCGCGACTGCGCCCACGCGAAGGCCTCGGCGTCTGAGGCTTCGGGATGGGCCAGGAGCCAGTCGCGGAGCTCGGCGTAACCGACGCCGAGATACTGGCAGCAGCGGTCATCGAAGGCCTTGCCGAGATTGTTCACGAAGTCGGCGTGAAGACGGCCCGCCGCGTGCAGGCGCACCTTGGAGACGAGCCGCGGGAAGTAGACGAATCCGCTGACGGCATCATAAGGGGAGAGAAGTCCGGGTACGACGGGCATGGGAGGCAGGAAGGGATGGATGACGGAGGATGGAGGAGGGAGGACGGAGGATGAAGATAAAACAGCCCGGGCTCGGGCGGTTCAGCCATCCCCTCTTGCCCCGCAGCCTTCGGCCTCTATTGAAGGAGCACCCCATGAAGCCCCTGCTTCCCCTGCTCCTGGCCGGCCTCCTGTCCGGTTGCGCCACTTACCGTGACCTGGCCTCCGAGCCCCTGCGCATGAGCCAGGACATCGCCGCATTCGAGGAGGCTGACCGCGTCACGCCGCCGCCCTCGGGCGCGCTTCTCCTCTCGGGCGCCAGCACCATGCGGCTGTGGAAGTCCGCCCAGGCGGACTTCGCGCCGATGCCCGTGATCAACCGCGGGTTCGGAGGTTCCTACACGACGGAGGTGGCGGGCTACATGGAGCGGATCACCCTGCCCTACCGTCCCCGCGTCGTGGTGCTCCATTGCGGCAGCAACGACATCAACGCCGGCGACTCGGCCGAGCGCGTCGTGGCCCGCACCGAGAGCTATCTCCTGAGCCTGCGACGCGTCCACCCGGACGCCGCCCTCGTCATCCTTTCGACGACCCACGCGCCCTCGCGCCGCTCCAAGTGGGACGAGATGCGCAAGGCGGACGACGGATTCCGCGCGATCGCGGCGACACACAGGGGCGTGCGCTTCGTCGACATCAACGAGGCGCTCAACTTCCCCGGCGATGAACCGCGGCCGGGCAGCTATCTCAAGGACGACCTCCATCCCACGCAGGCGGGCTATGACGCGATGCTGCGGCTGGTGAAGCCGGCGGTCGAAGCCGCCTGGCGGGAGAACGCCAAGGCCTACTGAGCGGCGCGCTCCGAGCCGGGACGGCCCCAGAGCAGCACGGCCACGCCCACGACGGCGTAGACGCAGGCGGCGCCCAGCAGGGTGCCGCGGATGCCTGCGAAATCGGCCACCGATCCCATGGCGACCGCCGCGAACGGCAGCAGGCCGAAGAAGCTGAGTCCGCTGATGGCCGAGACGCGCCCGCGGATCTCCTCCGGAGAACGCTCCTGCACGATGGTGTTGGCCAGGCCGACCAGGGTGGAGACGCCGAGCGCGAGCAGCAGCAAGGTGACCGCGGGCCACCAGAAGCCGCCGGCCAGGGAAAGGCTGACGAGCCCGGCGCAGATCAGCGCGAGGGAGCCGGCGATGGCCGGGCCGCGACGGGCGACGGGCAGGACCATGATGAGCAGCGACCCGAGGAGGGATCCCACGCCCGAGGCGAACATGAGCCAGCCCATGAGTTCGGCGGAGACCTCGAGGACGTGCTTTCCGTAAAGCGGGAGCAGCACGATCATCACCGGGAAGACGCAGAGCGTGTTCGCGGAAAGCATGGCGACCATGGCCAGGCTGGGCCGGTCGGAGCGCAGGTGACGGATGCCCTCGGCCATGCCGGCCATGCGACGGCGCTCATGCTCGGCGTCGCCCTTCACGCGTGGCGGCAGGGTCGCCAGGACGAGCATCAGCACGACGAAGCTGAGGGCGTTGAGATAGAAGGCCGACTCGGCGCCGAACCGGCCGACGAGTGCGCCGGCGAGCGCCGGACCGATGAGACGGGTGCCGTGGAAGACCGCGCGGTCGATCGCGATGGCCCGGGCGACGTGCTCGCGCCCGGCGAGCTCGGGCACGATGGCCGCGGCCGCCGGCATCTCGAAGGCCGCGGCGACGCCGAGGAACGCCGCCGCGACGACGACGTGCCAGATGGCCACCTGACCTGAGCCCACCAGCGAGCCGATCCAAAGCGCCAGCAGGATCTGCGCGGCCTGACAGACCTGGAGGATCCTTCGCTTGTCAAAACGGTCCGCACAGAGCCCGCCCACCAGCGTGAGCGCGATCATCGGGATGCCTCCGGCGAAATGCACCCAGGCCATCGCCTGGCCGCTCGAGGTGAGGCCGGCCATCACCCACCCCTGGGCCATCGCCTGCATCCAAGTGCCGGTCATGGAGACGCCCTCCCCCACGATGTATCGCAGGAAGGGTCCGTTGGGAAAACGGGGCGTCTGTCCGGTGGCGTCCGACAAGGAAGGTCCAGCGTGCCGAGGAACCGCCGCGGAGGGGAGGACAAACTTCCGGAGTCCGGTCAGCGGCGCCAGCCGGGGAAAGTGGTGCTCCCGTTGGGACTCGAACCCAAATCGCCGGCTTCGGAGGCCAGCATTCTATCCATTGAAATACGGGAACCGAGCCGGCATCAAACCTGCCGGCATCGGACAAGTCAACCCTTCCCCCGCTCAGCGGGCCTTCATGTTGCGGTCCGCGAAGTCCAGGTAGTTGGCCCAGTCCTCGGCGGTGACGTCGTGCTTGCCCGCCCGGTTGTGATAGCCGACGGAACGGCCGACGGAGCGGCCGACCTCGGGGAATTCCGCCGTCCCCAGCCCGGGCGCGCCGAGCAGACGGAAGACCGGGTCGGCGTGCAGGGCGCCGAGGAACTCACCGCGGGGATCGGCCCAGAGGTCCTCGGCCGCGCTGGCGACGTACAGCGGACGCGGCGCGACGGCCGCGAGCAGCCAATGCTGGTCGAGAGGCAGTGCGGCCTCGTTCTCGGAGTAGGTCGAGAAACGCGCGGTGAACCAGTGCGGGAAGCCGCGGCCCTTGTAGAAGCCGGAGATCACGCCGACGGTCTCACCGAAGATGCGCTTGCTGAGCGCGGCGCCGCCGCAGCCCGACTCATTCGAGATGACGAGCGCGAAACGTCCGTCCTGCGCGCCGGCCCAGAGCGAGGCCTTGCCCAGACGGGAATGTCCGATGACGGCGACGCGCGAGGCGTCCACCGCGGGCATGCGCGACAGGACGTCGAGGCTGCGCGACAGACCCCAGGCCCAGGCTCCGACGCCGGCCCACTCGCCGTCCTTCCAGACGGTGTCCCTGCCGGCGGGCGAGAGCGCCGCGCGGAACCCCTCCTTCCACCCCTCCGGGTGATCGGGCTCGACGTCGCCGTAGTAGAAGGTCGCGAGGCCGTAGCCGCGGGCGATGAGCATCTCAAGCTGCCAGCGGGAGGACTGCGCGCCGCGATGCTTCTCCGAAGCGCGGTCCGGCCGGGCGGGATCGGACCACTGCTTGGAGACCCAGGTCTCGGGAAGGAACACCTTCGGGTCGTCCACCGCCGTGTGGTTGCCGCCGAAGTTCGCGCCGAGGAAGACCGGCGATTGGCCGCCCTTGCCGTTGGGCAGGTAGACGAGGAGGTCGATGAAGGGGCCCTTGCGGCCGACGGGCCAGACGCGGAGCTGGGTGCGCGTCGCCTTGCCGCCCAACGCGGCCGCGTCGTGCTCACGCACCTCCTGCACGGCCTCGGCCTGCCGGGCGGCGGTGTCGGGCGTGCGGCCGTAGACGTGCGTCTCGAGCGCACGCATCACCTCTCCGCGACGGCGCGACTTCCAGGCCTCCGCGTCGACCTTCGTGCCGTCGGAAGCGACGAGCGGATCGGGCAGCGCATAAGGAGGGACCTTGGACTCCTCCAAGATGGTGGCGGGGATCGCGGCGAAGAGCATCAGGGACAGCAGCATGGCCGCAGGATGCCTTCCCGGCCCCTCGCGGGCAAGCGGCCAATGCTAGCGGTCCCAGACCTCGAAGTCGTACTCAAGCCCCTCATGCATCCCGTGCCTTCTGGAGACGAGACGGGTGAAGAGCGCGGGCCAGTCGGCGGGGAAAGAGCGGTCACCGGCGAAGTCGCGGTGGATGCGGGTGATGAGCAGGCGGGAGCAGAGCGGAAGGCCTTCGGCGTAGATGCGCTCGCCTCCCGTGATCCAGACCGGACCGGGCCAAGGCATGCCTTGGGCGACGCGCACGGCTTCGTCGAGCGTCGCGACGCGCTCCGCGCCGGGGAACCTCTTGGCGGGGTCGCGCGAGACCACCACCGTGCCGCGTCCGGGCAGGGCCTTGCCCAGCTCGGCGTAGCAGGACGGGCCCTCGATCATCACCCCGCCCTCGGTCTGCTTCATGAACCAGTCGAGGTCTTCCGGGATGTGCCAGGGCAGGCGGCCGCCCGAGCCGATGACCCCGTTGCGGGCCACCGCCACGATGCACTGGACGGGCTTGGTCGATGCCATGGGGACAGGGATGTGAACAAGTCGGCCGGGCGCAAGCGGCGCCCCCGCTGGTTGACACCCGCCGAGCCCCCCGCCAAGGTCGTCGGATGATTACCTGGCTGCAGGGCGCCACCTCCAAGCACCACCGCATGATCTTCAGCTTCCTGCTGGTGATCATCGTGGCATCCTTCGTGTTCTACGGGTTCGCCGGCCAGAACGGGCTCAGCCGGGGTGGCTCCTACCTCTACATGGGCGTGGACCTCAACGACCCCCGCGTGCGTGAACGCCACCGGGACGCCATGATCTTCTCGATGCTCACCTCCCGCCGGCCGGAGCAGAACGGCCTCGAGCGCCGGGTGGCCGAACTGGCCCTGGCCGACACCCTCAACGTCCCCTCCCCCTCTCCCGCCGAAATCCGCCGCATCGCCCGCGACCTCGCGCTCGGACCCGACCCCAAGAACGCGGGGGAGGCGCTCAACAACTTCATCCAGCTCGCCGGCAAGCAGATCGACGCCTCCGAAGAGGAGACCAGGGCCCGCTTCGAGACCTACATCGTCGACACCTGGCGCATCTCCCGCGCGCGGGCGGCCCTCGCCGGGCCCGGCCATGCGACCTCGGCCCAGCTCAAGCGGCTCCTGGAACGCGAGCGCGCCCTCTGGACGGTCGACGCCGCCTCCTTCTCCCCCTCCGCCTTCAAGACCGAGATCAAGGACGATGAGGCGAAGGCCAAGGCGGCCTTCGAGGCCGGCAAGGAGTCGTTCCGCATCCCCGCCCGCATCAAGGCCACGGCCGTGCTCATCAAGGCGACCGGGACCGACGCCGCGCCGGTCTCCGACGAGGAGATCGTGTCGGCGGGCTACAATCTCGCCGAGAAGCTCAAGCTCGAGCCCGGCAAGATCAAGGAGGAGGCCCTGAAGCGCCGCGCCGAACTGGAGAAGGTCGTGCGTCAGGAGCGGGCCGCCCTGGCCGCGGCCGGCCTCGTCTCCGACGAGCTCGCCGAAAGGTTCACGAGCGAATCCAGCAAGGCCAAGGATCCCGCCTTCCTCGCCTGGCTCAAGTCACGCAACGCCGTGCTCACCCCCGTGCCGGAATTCGAAGCCGGCACGACCCCGGTCGCCCCGCAGGTGCCGATGGAGGCGCTCCGCACCCTTTCCGTGATGCCCGCGCAGGAATGGCGCACCGACGTCTACCGCACCGAGGAAGGCGCCGCCTTCCTGTTCGTGGACGCCCGCACCGAGTCGCGCCTGCCCGCCTTCGAGGAAGTGAAGGACAAGGCCCTGGCCTCCTGGCGCGAGTCCGAGCGGCAGCGGCTGATCGCCGCGGAAATCTCCCGGCTCTCCAAGGCCCTGCTCGCGGATCAGACCGCCGGCAAGGCCTTCGCCGACAGCGCACGCGCCCTCGGCCTCAAGACCTCGACGCCCGCTCCTTTCTCCGCCTTCGCCGCGCCCGAGCCCATCGCCGGCGCTTCGGAGGACACCGCCCAGGTCGTCGAAGCCGCCGGCATCGGCAAGGTGGCCGGCCCGGTGCGCACGCGCTCGGGAGACTACGTCTTCCTGCGCGCCGCCAAGCGCGACGTGCCTCCGGCCGACCCCAAGAAGGACGACCCTGCGCCCATCCTGCTCCGCATCGCCGAAAACAACGCTTTCATGACCGGCATGGGCCTGCTCCGCGACCTCACGCCCCAGCCTCAGGTCGAACAGCAGCCTCGCTGAGCCGAAGCGGCCCTCTCGGACCCCTCCGGAGGCCCCGCCCCGGAGGGGTTCGTCTTTTCCAGCCCTTCCTGCTTTACCTCCCCCTCCCCCGCCCCCTACCCATTCCACCGACGCATGTCCCAGGTCCGAGTCCGCTTCGCTCCCAGCCCGACCGGCTTCTTCCACATCGGAAGCGCCCGGACCGCCCTGTTCAACTGGCTCTACGCCCGGCACACGGGCGGCAAGTTCATCCTCCGCATCGAGGACACGGACAAGGAGCGCAACTCCGAGGCGTTCCTCAACGTCATCCTGGATTCCATGCGCTGGCTGGGGATGGACTGGGACGAGGGTCCCGGCGTGGGCGGTCCGCACGGACCCTACTTCCAGTCGCAGCGGAACGAACTCTACCGGACCAAGCTGCGGGAACTCGCCGACAAGGGACGGGCCTACGAGAAGGACGGCGCCTGGTGGCTCCGCCTCGAGGGCGCCCGCAGCCCCGCCCACGACGAGCACCTGAAGCGCGACTACGAGAAGGTGGACTCTCCGCCCATGGTGCTCGATGACCTCGTGCGCGGACGCGTGGAGCGCGCCGAAGACCGCGACTTCGTCATCTTCCGCTCCAATGGCGAGCCCGTCTTCCATTTCGTGAACGTGGTCGACGACATCGAGATGCGCATCACGCACGTGATCCGGGGCGAGGACCATCTCTCCAACACCTCCAAGCACGTCGAGCTCTTCCGGGCCTTCGGCGTCGAACCGCCCCGCTACGCCCACATTCCGCTCATCCTCAAGTCGGACGGGCCGGGCAAGATGTCAAAGCGCGACCGTGGCGCACTCATCGAGGAATACCAGCGACGGCGCTTCCTGCCGGAGGCGGTGCGCAACTACCTCTGCCTGCTCGGCTGGACTCCGGCGGACGGCAAGGAGGTCCTGCCCATCGGCGAAATCATCCGCCAGTTCGACCTGAAGGACGTGCACCAGTCCAACGCCCGCTTCGACGAGCGCAAGATGGCTCACGTGAATTCGCTCACCCTGCGCGGGCTGACCCCGCAGGCCTTCGCGGCGCTCGCCTCGGCGACGCTCGCCGAAGCCGGCGTCACGACGGTCGGACGCGACGACGCGCTCCTGGCCGACGTCCTGCCGATCGTGCAGGAGAAGGCCGTCTCCCTGGAGCACCTCCCCGAGTTCGTCGGGTTCTTCTTCCGCGAGGACTTCGCCCGCGATCCCTCCGCCCTCGCCAACCTCACCAAGAAGGGCGGCGACCCGGTCGCCCGGGTGAAGGAAGCCCTCCCCCGCCTCGAGGCCTCGGACTGGACCGAGCCCGCCCTGGAGGCCGCGTTCGCCGCGGCGGGCGCCGAGACCGGAAGGAAGCCCACGGATTTCTTCGCCCCGGTCCGGTTCGGAATCTCCGGACAGGGCGGCGGCCCGCACCTGCTCTCGGTGCTGCGCGTCCTGGGCCGTGAACGCTCCCTCGCCCGCCTGCGGGCCTACGCCTCCTGAAACCATGTCCGAAAGCCCCGTCCATCGGCACTTCATCCAGCAGATCATCGACGCCGACCTGGCCGCCGGGAAGCACGCATCCGTGGCCACCCGCTTCCCGCCGGAACCCAATGGCTACCTGCACGTCGGCCACGCGAAGTCGATCTGCCTGAACTTCGGCCTCGCGCTCGAATTCAAAGGCCGCTGCCACCTGCGGATGGACGACACCAATCCGACCAAGGAGGAGGTCGAATACGTCGACTCGATCAAGGAGGACGTGCGCTGGCTGGGCTTCGACTGGAACGGGCACTATTACCAGGCGTCGGACTACTTCGACCGGATGCACGCCGACGCGATCCGGCTCATCAGGCTCGGCAAGGCCTATGTCTGCTTCCTCTCGCAGGACCAGATCCGCGAGTTCCATGGCGATGAGAAGCGCCCGGGCAAGGCCAGCCCCACCCGGGACGCCTCCGTCGAGGAGAACCTCGCGGCCTTCGAAAGGATGACCCGGGGCGAGTTCGACGAGGGCAAGGCGGTGCTGCGCGCCAAGATCGACATGGCGTCACCGAACATGCACATGCGCGATCCGGTCATCTACCGCATCCGCAAGGCCCATCACCACAACACCGGCGACAAGTGGTGCGTCTACCCGATGTACGACTACGCCCACCCGCTCGAGGACGCGTACGAAGGCATCACCCACTCGATCTGCACGCTGGAGTTCGAAGTGCACCGGCCCTTCTACGACTGGCTCCTCCGCACGCTCGACACCCCCGCCAAGCCGCAGCAGATCGAATTCGCGCGCCTCAACCTGACCTACACGGTCATGTCCAAGCGACGCCTGCTCGAGCTCGTGCAGGAGAAGCGCGTGTCCGGCTGGGACGACCCGCGCATGCCGACGATCTCCGGGATGCGCCGGCGCGGCTACACGCCGGCCGCCGTGCGCAAGTTCTGCGAGACCATCGGGGTGACGAAGCACAATTCGCTCTCCGACGTCGCCCTGCTCGAGCACGCCGTGCGCGATGACCTGAACCGCACGTCGCCGCGCTTCATGGCGGTGCTCGATCCGGTGCGGCTCGTGATCGAGAACTACCCCGAGGGCCAGGTCGAGGAGCTGCAGGCCGTCAACAACCCCGAGGACCCCTCCGCCGGCGCCCGCAAGGTGCCCTTCTCCCGCACGCTGCTCATCGAACGGGCGGACTTCCTCGAGCAGGCGGACAAGAAGTTCTTCCGTCTCACGCCGGGCCAGGAGGTCCGCCTCCGCTGGGGCTACTTCGTGAAGTGCACGGGCTGCCGCAAGGACGCCGCCGGCAAGGTCATCGAAGTGACCTGCACCTACGACCCGTCCACGCGCGGCGGCGACGCCCCCGACGGACGCAAGGTCAAGGGCACGATCCACTGGGTTTCCGAAGCCCACGCCGGCGAGGCCGAGACGCGCCTCTACGACCGGCTCTTCGCCCACGAGGACCTCAACGACATCCCCGAAGGCAAGGACTGGCGCGACCTTCTCAACCCGGAGTCGCTCCGTACGGTCAAGGCCCGCGTCGAACCCGCGCTGCTCGCAGTGGCGGCCGGGACGCGCGTGCAGTTCGAGCGCAACGGCTACTTCTGCGCCGACGCCAAGGATTCCAAGCCGGGCGCGCCCGTCTTCAACCGCACGGTGACCCTGAAGGACTCCTGGGCGAAGCAGGCTGCGAAGACCTGACTGGAGAGGAACGGCGATCCAGTCTGGCGGAGAGGGAGGGATTCGAACCCTCGGTACCTTGCGGTACACTGCATTTCCAATGCAGCGCGATCGACCACTCTGCCACCTCTCCTTTGAACCAGACTGAAAGTCCATCAAAGGTGGCCGCCCTGATGCGTCAACCCCGTACTAGGCCCCGACGGCGGTCCGGACGCGCCCCAGGGACGCGGTCTGACGTTCCTGGAGCACGGCCTGGGCCCCGCGCACCTTGGCACGCGCGGCGGCAGGGTCGGCGGCGATCGCCAGCACGGCGGGGACGATGCCAGCATGCCGGGCGGGGTCATCCATGTCGAACAGCCACTCGGAAAGTCCGATGTCCTTCCACATGACGCCCTTTGAGGTCTGCTCGGCCCAACGGCAGACGATGGCCGGCACCCCGTTGCCGACGGCCATGATGGGCGAATGCATCTCGTTGCCGAAGAGCCCCATGCTGCGCACGTAGACGCTCAAGGCCTCATCGGTCAGCCAGTAGTCGGGGCGCCACACGACCCGTGCGCGCACGTCGTAGGGCAGACGGTCGAAGAGAATCTCCTTGCCGAGTAGCATCTGCGTGCGGTCCTCCGGACAGATGAGGACCTTGTGGCCGGTCCTGTTCACGACCTGCACGATGGCCTCGCGCAGCTGCGCATGGTCCGACTCCTTCTTCTCGTCGTTCCTGCGCTGTCGGACCGGATCGAACTTCACGCCGGGCTTCACGCGCCAGTAGGGCGTCATGCGGTAGCGCGGGATGCAGCACAGGAACCGCCCGGGTTCGAGGCCGTTGGCCTCCAGGAATTCCTCGGCACGGGCGTCGTCGCGCAGGTCGGTGGCGAAGGCGCCGTCCGGGCCGAATTCCATCACCGGACATTTCACGCCGCCCGCCCTGGCGGTCTCGAGCGACACTGTATCACGGAAATAGACGAACTGAGCGCCGTTGAGCACCTCGACCGTGCGCGGCTCGGGAGCCCCCTGGGTGATGCCCAGCACGCCGTAGGGCTTCGGGCCCTGCTGACGCCATTGCACGACCTGGGATTCGCCGACGAGGGAGGGTCCGGAGCCGTGCAGGAGGAAGTCATGCTCGGCGTAAAGCTTCGCGACGTCGGGCTTGGGGCTGACGATACGCAGGCGTGGGAAACGCCGCTTGAGCAGGTCCGCGACGCCGTTCTCGACGTTGCTGGGCCACAGGGTGATCTCGGCCTCGGGCAGGTGTCTCTCCAGCAGCGCGAGCACGCCCGGGGTATGGGCGATGTCGCCGATGTTCACGGTCTGCCAGGAGGAGCGCAGGACGATGCGCGGCGCCCTCCCCTTCGGCACGCAGGCGGCCAGGGCGGACCCCAGGCCCGCAGTCAGGGCGGCGGCGATGAATTCACGGCGCGATCGCATGACGGAGGTCTCTCACGTCCGCGGGCGCCGGGCGAGACGCAATCGCTCAGTTGGCCTTGGGGGCTTCTTTCCTCGGCAGCAGGGCGAGGTATCGCTCACGGTCCTGGGCGACCTTGGCCTTGAGCGGCTCCACCTGCGGCTGGAGGGATTCGAGGGACTTGGCGATCTCCTCGAGATTCTTCAGACGCTGCGGGCCTTCCTTCTCGGCGGCGACGAGCGCCTTGGCGGCGACTTCGAGCGCCTGACGGCCTTCGGCGAGGGCCTTCTCGGCCTGAGCGAGCTCGGCTTGCTTGGCGAGGAGCGGCTTGGAGGCTTCGGCGAGCCGCGCACGGGCTTCGGCCAGGGCCTTCTCCAGCGGAGGCACACCCTCCTGGGCCGCCTTGACGGCGGCCTGCAGGGGAGCGAGCCCGGCCTGCTGATCCTTCTCAAGCTTGGCGACCGCGGCTTCCTTGGCCTGCCTTTCCTTGATCTGGCCTTCGCGGATGGCCATCAGGCGGTCGAGCTCGGCCTTGGCGGCCGCATGACCCTTCTGAACCTTGGCGGTCTCGGCGGCGAGGGCATCGACCTTGGCCTGCTCGGCCTTGGCGGCCACGTCGGCCGCGGCCAGCGCCTTCTCACGCTCGGCCAGGATCGCGCGCGCGGAGGCGACGGAGGCCTGGGCGGAACGCGCCTTGGCCTTGGCCGCCTCAAGGGACTGGGCGGAGACGCGCTTGCGCTCGAAATATGCCACGGAGAAGACGGCCTTGAAGCTGCGGGCTTCTTCGAACTCATTCTGTGCGGAGGCGACGGACGCATCGGCCGACCGGAGCACGGACTCGGCGGTCGCGACCTCCTTGCCCTGGGCCTTGGCGAGTGACTCAGCCTTGGCACGGACGCCGGAGGCGGTCGATGCGACGCCTGCCGCGGACTCCTGGGCCTTCTTGGCGACTTCCAGCGACTTGGCCGCGGTCTCCACTGCGGTCCGGGCGGCGTTGCGCTGCAGACGGACGGGCTCGATGGACGCGTTGAACTGCTCGACGGCCGCCTTGGCGGCGTTGACGTTCATCTGATTGGTGTTCACGGCCTTCTCGAGGGCGGCCTGCGCCTCGGCGACGTTCCTGATGCGCGATTCGAGACGTCCGGCGGCCTCGGCCTCGGCCTGACGTGGCGCGGAGAGATCCTTCTCCATGGCGGGCAGCGCACCCTTGATGAGGGCCACGGCCTGCTCGAGCGGAGCGATCCTGGCGGCGGCGTCATCGCGAGCCTGCCGGGCGACCGGCAGCCTGGCCTCGGCCTGCTTGACGGCGGCCTCGTTCTCCGTGCGGGCGGCCACGAGGTCGGCGATGTCCGCTTCGATCTTGGCGAGACGGTCCTGCTCGGAGAGCAGGCCGACGTTGAACTGGGCGGCCTTCAGCGCGACGAGACGCTCCCGCAGGGAGGGAAGCTCGGCGCGCGCGGTACGCGCTTTGGAAAGCGTGGCATCGGCGGCCTCCACCTTGTCCAGGCGGTCCTTGGTGCGCGACGACTGCTGGAGGTAGAATTCACGCGCCTTGGCGATGTCCGCCATCTCGGACTCGGCCTTGGCCTTGTCCTTGGCGAGCTGCCCCTTCCAGTAGGCCAGCCCCTTGTCCATTTCGGCCACGCGGGCCTCCAGGTCGGTCAGGTCGGCCCTCAGCCAGGCGGCGTTGGAGGAGGATTCGCGGAGTCCGTGCAGCTTCTTCTGGAGCGAGTCCAGGTCACCGGCGCGCGCCTTGGCGAGCTCGGCGCGCCGGGCGACGATCGCCGGGCGCTCCTTCTCCGGAACCTTGTCGTGCTTCGCCTTGAGCTCGGCGCGTTCCTTCTCGACGCCCTTGATCTTCTCACGGAGCGCGGCCACGGCTGCCTCGGCCTCGGAGGAGGCCTTGCGGGCGGCGGCCTCGGCGGGCGTGGGCTCCGTCACGGGATTGGCCGCGAGCGAAGCCTCGAGCTCGGCGATGCGCCGCTCGGTCTCCGCGATGCGGTCGGCGATCTTGGGCGGATTGGATGAAATCTGGGCGGCGGCCTGCCCGTTGGTGAGGTCGATGAACTTGATCTCGCCCAGCCAGTTGCCCGAGACCGCGGACTTGCCGTCGTGGAGGGCGACCACCGAGGAGACCACGTCCCCCTGCGGCTGGGATTCGCCGAGCTTCTTGCCCTCGACGGACCACAGGGCGACCTTGCCGTCCTGTCCGCAGGTCACCAGTCGTCCGTCCGGGGTGAAGGAGGCGGCCTCGACGCCGCCGCCGTGCGCGGTCCAGTTGGCGACGCGCTTGCCGGTCTTCATCTCCCAGGTCGAGACCGTGCCGTCGGCGGAGCAGCTCGCGAGCACGTTGGAGTCGGCGCGCCAGGCGAGGCCCGTGACCGACTTCTGATGCTGCCCGAGGTTGAAGAACTCACCGCCGTTGTCGGCCTCCCAGACCATGACGTTTCCGTTGCGGTCGGAGGTCGCGAGGAGGATGCCGTCCGGACTGAAGTCGGCGCCCGTGACCCATTCGGTGTGCTTCGAGATCAGGTAGAGCTCCTCGCCGTTGGTCACGTCGTAGCACTTCACCTTCTTGGTGTTGGTGCCGATGACGACCCGGCGGTGATCCGGGGAGATGTCGGCGGACATCAGCTGATCGAACTCCTTGCCCGCCTCGGCGATGCGCCGTCCGGTGCGCACGTCCCAGACCACGGCGTGACCCAGCTTGCCGCCGCGGCCGCCGCCAAGGATCAGCAGCGAGCCGTTGGCGCTGAACTTGAGCGAGCGGGCGTACCCCTCGGGGTAAGGCAGGATGCCGGCCAGCTCGCGGGTTTCGGTGTCGTAAAGAAGGATCTGTTTCTGACCTGCGACGGCGAGCAGCGAGGTCCAGGGGCTCGCGGCCATGGCGACGACCGCGGTGGTGCGCGGGGTGACGATCACGGGCTCGAGCAGCACGTGCTCGGGGCGCGCGGCGGGCCCGTCGGGCTTGCCCGCGGAACCGGTCACGGCCAGCTCGACCTTGGGGCGGCTGGACTTGCGCGCGACGCTGTTCTTGGACTGCAGCGCGCCGCCCTCGATCCATTTGGCGAGCGTCGCGAGGTCCTTGGCGTCCAGCGGGGCGCCTTCCGGAGGCATGAACGGCTCCTCCTTCTTGGCGCTGCACGTCCAGAGGCGGCTGGCCGAAGGATTGCCCGGGTCGATGACCGCGCCGCCGGAACCGCCGTCCACGAGGCCGGCGTAGCTCGTCAGCTCAAGGCCGCCCTTCTTCTTGTCCGGGTTGTGGCACGAGAAGCACTTGTTCTCGAGGAGGGGCCGGATGTGGTCGTCGTAAGTCAGCTTGTCCTGCGCCTGGGCGCAGACGCTGAGCAAGGCGGCGCAGACGAGGGACCGGCGGCTGAGCGGGCGGACGCGCATCGGTGCGGGGCGGTCAGTGGTTGAAGTAGAACTCCTTGGAGTTCATCAGAGCCCAGAAGGCGTCCTCCAGGACCGCCAGCCGGCTCTCGGGCTCGGCGGCGACCGACTTCACGACGGCCGCGGTCTCGGCGGGCAGCGGACGGCGGCCGAAGACGCGCATGAAGAGCTCGTCCACGATTTCGGCGTCCTTCTTGCCGGCGGCGATCAGGGTCTCGACGACCTTGCCGCGGCGGATGCGCTCGTTGAGGGCGTCCCCGTTCATCAGGTGGAGCGCCTGCGAGAGCGAGGGGTCGGTCTTGACCTCGTTGGAGGCGACCGACTCGCGCTTGGCGCGGCCGAAGGTCGTCAGGAAGTAATTGGAAACCGCGCCGTCGGCGATCTGCACCGCGCGGGCCCCGAGGGGCAGGCCCTGGAACTTGTTCGGGGTCTCGGTGATCTGCGAGATGGCGTCGAGCAGGACCTCGGCGCGGACGCGGCGCACCTGGGAGCGGGCGAAGTTCAGGCGGTCTCCGGCGTTGGTCTCGTTGGGCTTGGAGCTGCGCTGGTAGGCGGCCGAGAGCACGATGTCGCGCACGAGGCGGCGGAAGTCGTAGTTGTAATCGGTCAGGCGCTTGGCGAGCTCGTCGAGCAGCTCGGGGTTGGAGGGCGGGTTGGAGATGCGCACGTCGTCGACCGGATCCACGACGCCGACCCCGAAGAAGTGGGCCCAGACGATGTTGGCCAGGTTACGGGCGAAGTACGGGTTGCGCGGGGAGGCCAGCCATTCGGCCAGCACGCGGCGGCGGTCGTCGCCCGGCTTGAGGTCAGGCTCCTCGGCTCCGAGGAACTTGGGCTTGACGGACTTCTTCGTCAGGAAGTGCTGCGACTCCCCGCCGCGGCTGTTGAAGACCACGACCTCCTGGGGGTCGTCGGTCGTCTTGCGGCCGATCTGGGCGAAGAAGGCGTTGAAGCCGTAGTAGTCGTCCATCGTCCAGCGGTCGAACGGATGGTTGTGGCACTGGGCGCACTGCAGGCGCATGCCCATGAACACCTGGGCGACGTTCTCGGAGAGCTTCAGGCGGTCGAGTTCGTTCTGGTAGTAGTTGACCGGGGGGACGGACACCGTGCCGCCGCTCGAGGACAGGAGCTCGACCACGACCTTGTCGATGGGCACGTTCTTGCCGATGCGGTCGGCCAGCCAGTTGTAGTAGAGGAGCGCGTTCTTGTAGAAGGGGGGCGCGTTGTTGCCCTGGTTGATGCCGGAACGGATCTGCAGGAGCTCGGACCACTTCATGACCCAGAGCTCGGTGAACTCCTTGCGCTGCAGCAGGGCGTCGACGAGCTTGGCGCGCTTGTCCGGGGACTTGTCGGCCACGAAGGCCCGGATCTCATCGGGCTTGGGGTAGAGTCCCACGACGTCGATGTGCACGCGGCGCACGAAGGTCTCGTCATCGCAGAGCTCGGAAGGCAGGATCCGCAGGCGGTGCAGGCGCTCGTTGACGGCCTTGTCGACGTAGTTGAACTCCTCGGCCTTGGGACGCTCGTACTTCAGCCCCTTGGGGATGACGATGACCTGGGAGGTGATGCTGTAGACGTCGAAGCGGGCCAGCATGAAGGCCGCGCCGCGGTCGCCCGACTTCACGAGGCCTCCCTTGGTGATGGCGGCGACGGGGTCGTTGTTGGAGGTGAAGACGGCGAGGTCGGTGACGTCGCGGTCGGTGCCGTCGGAATACTTGGCGCGGACGGTGATCTGCTGGGTGGCGCCGGGTCCTTCGAGGACGACCTGGGAGGGGAAGATCTCGATGCCGGTGACCTTGGCCACGTCGGCCGGATCGTCCTTGGCTCCGTTGGTGATCCATTCGAGGACGGCCTTGTTGTAGGCGGAGTCGGCGTCGTACAGCTTGTTGCCGGAGTGCGGCACGGCACCCACGGCCTTCTCGATGACGGTGCTTTCCTCGGGGATGGCCAGGTTGATGCGACGGCCGACCATCTCGCGGGTGAGCCGGACGTAGTCGCCGGCGGGATCCATGCCGAAAAGGGAGAGGCGGAAGCCGTCCTTGCCGCGGGCGGCGCCGTGGCAGCCCCCGCTGTTGCAGTTGGCCCGCAGGAACACGGGCATCACGTCCAGGCGGAAGGAGACGGCGCGGTCCTTGAGGCCGTCCTTGACCGCGACGGGCGCCTTGGCGGTGAGGCCGCCGATCTGGGCGACGAGCTCGGTGGCGCCGACGTCACCGGCGGCGGTGAGGCTGAATCCGTCGAGCCGGGCGACCTTGCCGTCGGCGACGTTGAGCTTGGCGAACGCGGTCACGTCACGCGTGGTCGCGTCGGAGAAGGTGGCGAAGACGACGATGCGGTGCTGGTCGCGACGGGTCTCGAGCGAGAAGGAAGGAGGGAGGATCTCGAGCTTCTGGATGGTGGCCAGCTTGGCGGTCAGCTCGGCGCGCGCGGTCTCCTCGGCCTTGTCCCGGGCCTGGAGCACGACGCCGGAGGTCCAGACGGCGCCCTCGGCGACCCAGCGGCGCAGAAGGTCGATCTCAGCGGCCGCCAAAGGGCCGTCCTTCGGGGGCATGATGTCGTCATGACCCTTGGGCAGGGTGATGCGCTTCACGATCTCCCCGTCCTTGGGATCCAGCAGCGACGCGCCGCTCTCGCCGCCCTTGGCCATCTCCTCGCGGGTGGTCATGAGGAGCTTGCCCTTCACCTTCGCCGGGTTGTGACACTCGACGCAGCGTCCCTCGAGGACAGGACGCACCTCGTCAAAGGACACGGGAGCCGCGCCGGCCAGGGAGGCCAGGAGCAGCGGAAGGATGGCTGAGAGTCGCATGAAGGGATCAGTTCTTGGCCCCGGCCTTCTCCTGACGGAGCTGCTCGAGGCGGGAGAGCACGACGGGCGCGGGCGCGGCGGGCGCCGCGGCCTTGGGGGCGGCGGCAGGCGCGGCCTTGGCCACGGGAGCGGCCTTGCGGGGAGCGTCGATGCGGAGGGAGGAGCCGAGGGCGATGCGGTGGATGGAGGCGCCCTTGCCGACGGGGATCTCGACCTGGACGAAGAGGTTCTCCTTCTTGCCCACGGGGGAGGCCTCGGTGGTCACGACGTTGAAACGCATCTCCTTGGTGTCCTTCGTGACCTTGATCGGCGCGATCTGGATGGTGTCGGGCACGCCGACCAGCGTGGCGACGGCCTCGCCCTCGAAGGCGCGCGGGGCCTCGAAGTTGGTGGCCATCACGGCCTCCTTGCCGCGCTCGACGGCGGTGAGAGGCACGGCGTTTGCCGCCACGAAGGCGTCCTCGGTGCGGATCTCGCAGAAAGGAGCGGCGTTGAAGACGCGGCCTTTGCCTGCGTCAGCCTCTCCCATCACGGTGAAGTTCCATGCCTTGGTCTCGACTCCGGCGTTGGCGCTGAGCTGGAAGACGCAGGAATCGCCGCCTTCGGGAATCGTCTGCTCACCGAGGGACGAGATGCCGGGCGGCGTCCAGGTCATGAAGACGCGGATGGGGCCCTTGAAGCCCTCCTTGCGCTTGGCGACGACCTTGAGGGGCAGCACGCCGTTGCGCACGAGCGGCACGGCGGGCTTCTCGATCTCGAGGGAATAAGGAGCCTCCTCGACGACCGCGACCGGGAGCGTGTCCTCGACGCCCTGGTAGTAGATCACGTTGCCGATGCGCACGATGTCATAGGTGCGCCTCATCTGTCCGACGATCTTCACGGCAGGATCGGCGGACACGAGACGGACGGAGGACAGTCCGTGCCCGAGCGGCGCGTCGGGCGCGGCCTCAAGCAGGAAAGGAACGTTGGGCAGCGAGCCGGGGGCGTCCGCGGTGAGAGCCTTGACGCCGGCAGGCAGTCCAGGCACCTCGAACTTGAAGTCGCCGCCCACGCCGTTGCGGGTGAAGTTGAAGAGGAGGGCCATGCGGCCTCCGCGCGGAACGGCCATGAACTGCCGGTAGCTGGTGTCGTTGACGACGTAGTCGGGCGACGCGAAGGTCAGGCTGGGCTGCGAGGCGACGACCTCGATGCGGTAGACGAAGTTGGGACCGCCGCGCTCCAGGTGGTCGGAGACGCGCACGATGTAGACGCCGTCGGCGGGCACGGTCAGTCGGAAGCGCGAATCGAGACGGCGCATGCCGCCGCCGTCGTCATTGGAGGTGAGGGCCCGGCCGGAGGCGTTGAGCAGGGAGACGGTCGGGTCCAGGGGCGAACCGAAGGTCTGGGCGAAGGCGCGCCCTTCGATGGTCTGTCCCTTCTTGAGCGGGATGCGGAAGAAGTCCACGTCGCCGGGCTTCTCAATGATGCCGTTGAGCGCGTAGGCGGGCGCCTCGGCGGCGAGGGTGCCCTGCTCCGCCGTCTCGTTGGGCTCGGCCTCCAGGGTGTTGTCGAAGGACGAGAGGCGGAAGACGTTGCCCGAGGGCGTGTTCGCGCGGGTGCGCGGAAGAAGCATGAAGTCGGCGTCCTCCTCGGCGGGCAGCTGGACCTCCTCGGTGAAGGATTCGCGGCCCTCGACGAAGCGGACCTGCAGCTTGGTGCCGACTTTGCCGCCGGCGGGGTAGATCGCGTCGGGCCGGGGGAAGTCGCCGACGTGCAGGCGGTAGAAGGAGTTGCCCGAACCGCGGTACGAGGACTCGCGGACCATCACGTAGTACTCGCCGTCGTATTCCGCGACGAAAGAGCAGTAGCCGTCCTGACGGTGCAGGATGGTGTCGTCCGAAAACGCCTTCTCGAAACGGCCCTTGTCCAGGATCGCCACGTAGGGGTCCATCGCGCCCTGGGGGATCGCGCCGAGACGCAGGGCGTCCACCTGCACGCTGATGCGCTGCCCCTTCTTCACCGTGAGCTTGTAGTAGTCGACGTCCTCGGAGAGCACCACGCCCTCGACGGTGGAGCCGAGCGCGACGGCCTGCGCCTGCGTGAACTCGCTGTTGGGCTCGGCCTCCTCGACGTTGGGGAAGGGGCTGGCGAAGAACTGCCGCATGTGCGACACGCCGGTACGCGTGCGTACGCGGACGACGTGGTTGCCGGGCCGCACGGACTTGTCGATCGAGACCATCATCTCGACCTTGTTCGCCGAACGGCTGATCACCTTGGTGACCTTGAAGCCGGGGGTGTAGAAGATCAGGTCCTCGAAGTCGTCGAGGGCCGTGCCTCCAATGGTCAGCTGGAACTCGGAGCCGATCTGGCCTCCGAAGGGCTTCGTGGAACTGAAGCCGGGGTAGGCGGCGCGGGCGGCGGAGGCCGTCAGCAGGAGGAGGGCGAGGAGACGGAGCAGCATGGGCGTGTCAGGCGGGTCGCCCCGCGGACGCCCGCCGCGGGCGGACGACGCGGGGCGCGCGGGTCAGGCGAGCCAGTCGTTCATCACGCGGCCGCCGTTGACGATGTCGATCGGACGTCCGCCGTCGGCCATGATGCGCTTCTCAGCGTTGATGCCGAGGCAGCGGTACATGGTCTTGGCGAGGTCCTCGGGGCCGACCGCGTCGCGGTCAGGCTCGCCGCCGAGGGCGTCGGAGGCGCCGTGGACGTAGCCTTCCTTCATGCCGCCTCCGGCCATGGCCACGGAGAAGACGCGCGGCCAGTGGTCGCGGCCGTTGGTGCCGTTGATCTTGGGCGTGCGTCCGAACTCGGAGCTGACCATGACCAGCGTGCGCTTGAGCATGCCGCGGTCGTGGAGGTCGGTGATGAGGCGGGCGAAGGCCTGGTCGAAGGCGGGCGCGTTGGAATCGAATCCGCCGCGGACGTTGGAGTGGTGGTCCCAGCTTCCGTAGGTGACGGAGACCATGCGCACGCCGGCCTCGACGAGGCGGCGGGCGAGGATGAGTCGCTGGCCGGCGGTGTTGCGGCCGTATTCGTCACGCAGCTTGTCGGGCTCCTTGGAGAGGTCGAAGGCCTCGCGGGCCTTGCTGCTGCTGACGAGGCCGTAGGCGGCCTGGTAGAAGCTGTCCATCGCGCTGATCGCGTCGGACTTCTCGACGGTGCGGAAATGCTCGTCGACGGCGGCGAGCATGCCACGGCGGCGGTCGAAGCGGCTGGCGGTGACTTCCTTGGGGGCCAGGAGGTCGCGGACGGTGAAGTCCTTGGAGGCGGGGTCGCTGCCCAGCGCGAAGGGACCGAAGGCGCTGCTCATGTAGCCGGTGCCCTGCTCAGGAATGGACTGGCTGGGAACGACGACGTAGGGCGGCAGGTTGTTGCGGGTGCCCTGCTCATGCGAGACGACGGAACCGAAGCTGGGGAACTTGATCGCGGGACTCGGACGGTAGCCGGTGAACATGTTGTGGGTGCCGCGCTCGTGGGCGGCCTCGCCGTGCGTCATCGAACGGACGACGGTGAGCTTGTTCATGATCTTCGCGATGTTGACGAACTTCTCGCCGACGTACTCGCCGGGGACGGAGGTCTTGATCGGCGTGAAAGGGCCGCGGTAGTCGGGCGAGGCGAAGGGCTTCGGATCCCAGGACTCATGCTGCGCGATGCCGCCGGGGAGGTAGATGTGGATCACCGCGTCGGCCAGCGCCGGGAAGGACTCCACCTTGGGAATCTCAAGGGCCTGCAGCCTGAGCATCTCGGGCAGACTGAGACCGATGGTTCCGAACACGCCGACCTGAAGGAAGTCGCGACGGCTGAGAGCGGACAGGAAGTCGGGATGATCGCCCTGGCAGTTCTTGTGGAGTTTCATGGTGGGGTTGTTTGGAAGATTACGACAATCGAAAGGCCATTAGGTTGCAACGCGGGGCGCGTTTTCCTGTTTTTCAACCGTCGGGGGAAAGTGTTAATCAGCAGCCGTTTAGGGCGTCAGTCCGGGACCGGGGTGGGGGCGTCCTGACAAAGTCGTTTTTTGCCGTAAAATAGGCCGAAGCGAGTGTAAAAAACCTAGGGAATTACCCCTACAAACCGAACTATTGGTAAAAGCTTCTGCTTTTAATCATAAGTTTATAATAATCAATGGTTTAGTGTACATAATGCTGAACTCACCTAAGGTAAACATCCGATGAGCGGTGTCTTTGAAATCCAGGGGGGCGGCAAACAGGGCTTGGGTTGCAACCATCGGCACTTGGACAAGAAAGGAAGCGCCCTGCGGACCGCCGAAAAAGGTCCGGTTTCACTTTTCACATTTCACCGATGAGCTCCGTCACCGAATCCACGACCACCCCCAAGGATCCCCGGGCGCTCCCGCTCGGCTTCCGCGCCGTGCTGCTCGCCTCCGCCCTGTTCATCGCCGGGTGCTCGGCCTACTTCTCGGTGCTCGGACTGGGCAAGCTGTTCACGGGGGCCGAGGTCGCGGTGATGGTCATGGCCTCCTCGCTTGAGATCGGGAAGCTGGTCGCCGCGTCGTTCCTCTACCGTCACTGGCACCAGATCGCGGGCGCGCTTCGCTTCTACCTCACGCTCGCGGTGGTCGCGCTCATCGGCATCACCTCGCTGGGCAACTACGGCTACCTGGCCCGCGCCTTCGAGGAGACGGCCACGCGCATCTCCCGGAGCGAAGCCGAGATCGCCGACCTCGAGCGGGCGATGGCGGAGACGCAACGCCGCATCGAGGACGCCAAGGGGCGCACGGTGCGCGTCAGCACGGCCAGCCGCGAGGACATCGCCAAGCTCCAGGGCCGTCTCTCGCAGGCCGAGGAGTCGCTCGCGCAGTCGCTCGCCCGCATCCAGGAACAGCGCAAGGCCCTGGAGGCCCGACGCGCGCAGGAACTCTCGTCGGCCTCCGGCCGCGCCGACGGCCTCGGCTCCACGCTCGCCAAGAGCATCGCGGCCGAGGAGGCCTCGGTGGCCAAGGCGATCGTCGCCGAGGAGTCCGCCATCGCCGCGCTCAACGAACGCATCAAGGTGCTCGACCAGGCCGTGGCGGCCTACACGGCGCGCGGCACGACGACCTTCCTCATCTTCGAGCAGGACAACGTGCGCAAGGGCCAGGAGCTGCGCGAGCAGCAGAAGCCCGAGCGGGACGCGATCCTCGCGAAGCTGGCGGAATCCACGGCCGCGATCACGAGGCTGCGCGCCGAGGGCGTCGCCCGCGTGGAACGGCTCCGCTCCGACCAGTCCAAGGTCAGTTCGGAGTCGGCCAAGGACGTCGCCTCGCTGCGCGACCAGTTCACGCGCGAGCTGACCCGGCTCGACGACGAGGAGAAGTCCCTGCGCCGCTCAGGCGAGGCCGCGGTGGCGGCGCTCGAGAAGCAGCTCGCCGGACTCCAGGAGCAGGGCCAGACGCGCACGGGCCTGACCGACGCGGAAGTCGAGGGGCTCTACCGGTCGAACCGCGACCGCGCCGCGGAAATCCAGAAGCTCCGCGACGCGATCGCGGCCACGGACATCGGCTCGTACCGGTTCGTCGCCCGCGCGTTCGACACCGAGGCGACCGACGTGGTCAAATGGCTGATGCTCACGCTGGTGGCGGTGTTCGACCCGCTGGCGGTCACGCTGGTGGTGGCCTTCAACATGACGCTGCTGGGGCCGCGCCCCGCGGCCGTCGGCCCGGGACCGCAGCCCGCCGCGGCGGCCGCTCCGGCGGCCGCCTCGGGACGCCGCGGACTCTCCCTCGAGACGATCGTCGCCATCGGGGTCGGCATCGCGCTCATCTGGCTCATCGTCTGGCTCGCCTCTCCTGCGGAACCGGCCCGCGACCGCGGGCTTGGCGCGACCGAGCTGATCCCCGGCGACAGCTTCGCGGTCATGACGCTCAGTCCCGGCCTGCTGAGCAGCGGAGGCTCCGGCCTGCCCGACTGGCTCGAGCGCGGCGGAGGCAGGGGCCTCACCGCAGCCGTCGCCGACCTCGCGAAGAACGGTCTGGATCCGCGCGCGGACGTGCATGCCTTCGCCAAATTCCCCTCCGGCGCCTCCGGCGACGGACAGCGCCCGGTGGTGATCTGCGGGCTCGTGCTCAAGGTCGCCGACGCCAATCTCGCCGAATCCTCGCTCTCGCGGCTGACCGACGAGATCGGGGCCTCCCTCCGCGAAGGGGGCGAACGCACGGCCTCCTCCCGCAGCCGCTCGATGATCCGTCACGGACAGGGCCGCTACATGGACCCCGAGGGAGGCTTCCTGACCTTCGGCCTCGTGCCGGGCGCCGCGGTCATCCTGGTCGAGTTCGAGGGAAACCCCGCCGCGCCGTGCGTGGAGCATGAGATGCGGCTCGCCCTCGCGCCGACCGCCGCCGCCCGCGTTCCGACGCAGGCCGTCGCCGCCGACGGAGCGCTCGGCCTCTGGATCGACGCCGCCCGCCTCTTCAGCCGCATGCCGATGGACGCGCGCACGAAGGCGCGCTACGAGGCGGCGCGCGCCGCCACGGACTTCGAGCTGTCGGTGGCCGTGAGCGCGACGGGGCGCGACTCCCTCTCGGTGAAAGGCTCCCACGTCTATCGGTTCGACCGCTTCAACGTCACCGGAGACCCGATGGCGGGACTCGCCCGCAAGGATGCGCCCGGAGACGCCGACCTGGGCTGGAAGCTTCTCAATCGCTGCGCCGACACGCTCGACTTCGACCCGCTCATCGAACGTCTGCGCTCAGCGCTGGGCGATGACCCCCGCGCAGGCCCCAAGCTGGTGCGGGTGGAGAAATCCGTCACCTCGGCCAGGACGGCCAAGTTCAGCATGTCCGCCAAGTTCGACGCGAAGGCCGGCCCTCCGCTGATCACGGCGATGCGGCTGATGGCCCAGTGACCTGAAGGGATGCGCGCCCCGGCCGGCATGCTGCTCTTCGCCGCCGCGGCATGCCTGCCGCTGGTCGGCTGCCGCACGGAACAGGGCGCGGGCTCGGTCGAAATCATCGAGCTCATGGGCGGAGGAAGCGGCAACAAGACGGCGGGAGGCGGCGGGAAGACCCGTCCCGAGCCGCAGGCAAGGACGCAGGCCGTCACCCCGACGGCCCCGGCTGCGTCCGCGAGCGCAGCCGCGCCCGGTTACGCGAAGCCAGCCGACGCCCGGCCGGCCGTCAGAGGCGAGAGGCGCTCCGAACCGCCCGCCGATGCGCCGGGAAAAATGGCGGCCGTTCCGATGCGTCCGGATTCGGACGGCAGACCTCCGCGGGCGGCCCCGGGCCTGCCCTCGGCGGAAGTTCAGTCCGCGGCGATGAAGGCCGGCGACCGGGCGAGGCTTCCGAGTCCGGATGATTCCACCCGCTCCGGACCGCAAGGACCGCGCACGGGCCTGCCTTCGCCGGGCGAAGTCTCCGCCACGCGCGAAAGGCCCGCGGGCAAACTCCCGCTGAGCGCACCGGAACCGAAGGACGCCGCACGCACCGTCGCGAGCATCCCGCTCTCAGGCAAGGAAGTCGGCGCCGGCCCCGGAAAGGGCGGCCCCGCCAGTCTGGGACTTCCCGGTCTGGATTCCGCCGACATGAAAGCCAGGGGTGCGGCCGCCAAGATCGGCATGCCCGGACTGTCGGAAGCCGAACGGCGACGGACCGCCGGCGCGCCCCTCGGCCTCGGAGCCGGTTCCGATGCGAAGCCCAGGACCGAGGGAGTGACGAAGCCCATCGCAGTCGGAGCTGGCACGGATGCCGCGGGCAGGACGGCACCCAAGGTCAACCGCATGGACGGGCCCGTTGATCCGAAGCAGGCCGACGGATCCGGCGAGACGCGGCGGCTTCCCGACGGCGTGTCGGGCAAGGATCCGCGTGCCGGACGACGCCTGCCGACGCCCTTCCGTCTGACCGACTTGTTTTCCGGGGATGTGAAGACGGAGAACAGGTCCGACGCCGCGGAGAGGAAGTGAGGCCGCGCCTCAGGCAGGACGCAGCACGAGCTCGCGCGAAGGCTCCCTGCCCCGCCCCTCGATCAGCATGCGGCCGGCGTTGAGGCTGACGAATGCGTAGGCGTTGCGGTCCGGGGTCTCCACCATGCCCTGGAAGGTGATGAAATGCACGCCGTCGCGTTCCGCATACGCGCCCGCATGGTCGTGCCCGCAGAGCCACGCGACGACCGAGCGGCGACGGAGCGCGATCTCCAGCGCCGCGGGCGCGTCCCAGGCGACGTGTGCGCGCGAAGGAAGCACGGGGTGATGTGCCAGCACCACGACGCGCAAGCCGGCGCCCTCGGCCTCCGCCGCCAGACGGTCGAACCACCGCAGCTGCTCCTCGCCGAATCCGCCGTTCCAGTCGAACGCCTGCGGCGCCTTGGCGGCCTTCAGGCGGGCGAGCTCGGCCGCCGCGGCCTGCCGTTCGGGCGAGCCGGCGGCATGCGCGTAGACGCTGACCGCGCTGCTGTCCAGGATGACGAACCGGACGCCGGAAACGTCGAAGACGGCGCGACGCGACGGGATGCCGAGACGGGCCGGCACCTGCGCGACACGCGAAGGATCCACCGCGAAATCATGGTTGCCGAGCACGTGCCTCCACGGAGCCCGTGCGTTCGCAAGCGGCGCCAATATCGCGTCGAAGCTCCCCCAGTCGCGGTCGATCGCATCGCCGAGGTTGACGCAGAAGTCGAGGTCGCGCCGGTTGAAATCGGCGACCGCCTCGGCCAGCCTGCCCACCGAGGCGCGGTAGCTCCGCCGGCCGCGGTCAGGGATGTCGGCGTACTGCGGATCGGCGACCACGCCGAAGGACGGGCCCGTCGGGACGCGTCCGCAGCCGACGAAGGGCGCCAGTCCGGCCGCGAGCGCCGCGGTCGTCAGGAACTTGCGGCGGTCGGGTCGCACGTCCCGCTCAGAGCGCCTGCGCCGTGACGTTGCGGTACTCGACGCGCATCTTCACGCCGCCGTGGACCTGCAGGCCGACGGGCGCGGCCTTGGGATAGCCTGCGTCGACGTAGTTCGAGACCTGTTCACCGTTGAGCCACACGGTGTAGGTGTCGCCCTTGGCCTGGAAACGGACCTTGTTCCACTCGCCCTTCTTCCAGAGCGAGGCGACCTTGGGGGCCCAGCCGGACTCAGGGTAGCCGGCCTTGGCGGGCTTGCTGCCGGGGATGAGGCAGTAGAAGGCGCAGGTCATGTCCTTCTTGAGCGAACGGGAGACGCCGATCTGCATCTGGATGTCGCGCTTCCCGGATTCGTCCCGGCGCACCATGATGCCGCTGTCGATCTCACCCTCGAAGCGCACCTCGCACTCGACGACGACGTCCTTGTACTCCTTCTCGGTGTAGAGCATCGACCCCTTCTTGTAGTCGCCGAGGGCGGGGTCGTTGAGTCCGACCAGCGCGCCGTCCTCGACCTTCCAGAAGCCTTCGGCGGCGGGCTTGCGCCAGCCGGAGAGGTCCTTGCCGTTGAAGAGGGATTCGGCGGAGAGCGTGGACGCGGCGCAGGCGACGAGGACGGAGAGGAGGCGGGGGAGTCTCATGGGGGTGAGCGTGAGATTGCCGCGCCCCGGTCGGGTGTGAAGCCGAAAGCCCCGAACCCGACCTTGCATCTCGGCGGAGCGAACCCTAATTTCGGAAAACCCGCCCCATGAACGCCCTGCGCCTCACCGCCCTCCTCACCGTGTGCTCCACCCTCCTGGCCGCCGAGCCCAAGTATGAACTCCGCCCCGACTTCCTCGGACGTCCCGCCGGCCGCGAGACCATCGGCAACGGCCACGGCGAGATCGCCGTCGACTCCGCCGGCAACATCTACGTCAGCGTGCAGGACGCCAACGCGGGCCTGCAGGTCTACGGCAAGGACGGCAAGCACCTGAAGACCCTCGCCCTGCCCGCCTCGCTGCACGGCTTCGTCATCCGCAAGACCCCCGAGGGCGAGTTCATCTACGGCGCCGTGCTCGCCGAGCAGCGCGTGATCAAGTGCCGCCTCGACGGCACGGTGGTCATGGAGATCAAGGCCGACGCCTTCCCCGCCGACAAGGGCAAGGCCAAGGACAAGAAGGGCGCCGAAGTGAACGCGCTCAAGCTCACCGGCCTCGACGTGGGCCCCGACGGCGACATCTACGTCGTCGACGGCTACGGCAAGAGCTGGATCTTCCGCTTCGACGCCAAGGGCGCCTTCAAGTCGGTCTTCGGCGGCCCGACCCAGGCCGTGGACGGCAAGGGCTTCGCCAACACGCACAAGATCTTCATCGACACCCGCTTCAGCCCCGCCCGCATCCTCTGCCTGGACCGCGGCAACAACCGCATGTTCCACCTCGACCTCGACGGCGGCAATCCGTCGATGATCGCCAAGGCCGGCCTCCGCAACCCGTCCTCGGCCTCGTTCCACGGGGACCTGATGTGCGTCGCCGAAATCGCCGGACGGGTGTCGGTCTGGGACAAGTCCAACCGGATGGTCGCCGAGCTCGGCGCCAATGACACCAAGGGCCAGACGAACACGCCCCGCGTGAAGCCGACGGACTGGCGCACGGGCGTCGTGACCTCGCCGCACGGCATCACCTTCGACAACGACGGCAACATCCTCGAGACCGAATGGAACATGTTCGGCCGGGTGCTGCGCTGGGACCGGAAGTGATCGGCCGCGCCCTCAGGCTGGTCCTCGCATGGGGAGCCCTCGCGCTCCCCATGTCCGTGTCCGGACACAACGGCGAGGTGCTGGTGGCCCGCCTGACGCTGCGCGCCGACGGCTCCTGCGCGATGCGGGTCACGGCCGACCTGGACGCCAACTACCTGATCCGCGACCAGGCCAGGATGACCGAGGCGATGGCGGACCTCTTCCTGCTCTCGACGGACTCCGGCACGGCGCCGTTCACGCGCGAGGCGGGCGGACCGGCCTACACGGTCTCGACGAAGCTGGAGACGGATTCGCCGTTCCAGCACACGCCGGAGGAGCTCGCCAAGACCTACCGGCTGCAGAACGCGGAATGGGAATGGACGCCCGCGGAGCGCAACTTCGTGATCCGCATGCCGGAGGCCAGCCCCCACACGGTGCTGCTCTGGATGCTCGACGAGAAGAAGCCCGGTGAGAAGGCCCGTTGGACGATGATGGTCGCGGGCGACGAGTCGCCGCTGATCACAGCCCACGAGGCGACCTCAGGCACGGACCGAAGCAACCGCTGGACCTACATGGCCTTGACGCTGCTCGCCATGCTCGCGGGCTGGCTGGCGGTCCGTCGGCTCGCAGCCCGGTCGGCGCGCTGAGGCTCAGCCCACGACGGCTTCGACGAAGCCGCCACGCGCGTCGAAGTGCGGATTATGGCCGCTCTCAGGCAGGGTGACGACGTCAGCCGACGGGAAATGCGCCCGGATGGCGGCGAGGTCCTCGTCGCGCACGTAGCCGGACTTGCCGCCGCGGATGAAACGCGTCGGTCCGCCCCACGTCTCACCCGGGACCAAAGGATTGGCGAGGATCGCCGGCAAGGAGCGCGTGAGGGCCTCGCGGTTGACGGTCCAGCGCCAGCGGCCGGACCCGTCCTGCCCGAGGTTGGTGAGGATGAACTGCCGCAGGCCCCAGTCGGGCACCGTCGCGGCGAGACGCGCGTCGGCGTCTTTCCTCGAGGTCACGGATGCGAGGTCGAGCGACGCCATGGCGATGAACTCGGTGCGCAGGCGGTCCGGATAGTCACGCGGCGCGATGTCCACCACGGTGAGGCGGGAGACGAGCCCCGGGCGGTCCATGACGAGGCGCATGGCCGCCTTGCCACCCATGCTGTGGCCGACGAGATGCACCGGCCCGCCGAACGTACGCGTGATGAGGTCGGCGACGTCGGCTGCGAGCGCCGCGTACGAACAGTCGTCATCCCAAGGGGACGCGCCGTGGTTGCGGAGATCGACGGCCGACACGCGGAAGCCGCGTGACGCGATCTCGGCGCCGGCGGACTGCCAGTTGCGCGAGGATCCGAGCAGTCCGTGGAGCACCAGCACGGGAGGACCTTCGCCTCCGAGCTCGCGCACGACCAAGGGGAGCGCCTGCGGCATCGGCGGAGTCAATGCCGCCGCGCTAACCGGGGTCGAACCGAATCTTGCGGAAGGAGGCCGGCGCGCCATCGTCAGCCCCATGCGCTCACTCCTGCTCCCGCTGCTGCTCGCCGCACACGCCTGCGGCGCGATCGAGGTCGTCCGCCTGCCCGGCGCCGAGGACCTGCACGAGCCCTTCAGCATCGCCTTCGACGCCAAGGGCGACGCCTACGGGGTGGAGTTCCAGCCCGCGAACCGCGTCTTCAAGCTGCACGGAGGCAGGATCGAGTACGTCTCCGGCGTGAAATGGGACAGCCGGGGCAAGACCCCGAAGCCGCCGGCCCCCGCCAAGCCGCTGGACTTCGCGCCGGCCGTCTACAACGGCATGCACGACATCGCCATCGCTCCCGACGGCTCCATCTACCTCGCGGACAGCTTCCAGCACCGCATCGTGCGGCTCGACCCGAAGACGCACGTCGCCACGCCCTTCGCCGGCACGGGCAAGTCCGGCTTCGGCGGCGACGGCGGGCCGGCTGAGCGGGCCCAGTTCAACGTCACGATGTGCGGCACGCTCAGCCCGGACGGCGCCTTCATGACCGTCGCGGACATCGGCAACCACCGCGTGCGCCGCATCGACCTCAGGACCCGCGTCGTCACGACGCTCGCCGGCAACGGCAAGCGCGGCCTGCCCAAGGACGGCGATGACGCGCTGGACGCCCCGATGGGCGACGTGCGCGCGACCTGCGTCGCCAAGGATGGCACGGTCTACGCGCTGCTGCGCGGCGGCAACGCGCTCGTGGCGGTCAAGGACGGGAAACTGGAAGTGGTCGTGAACAAGTCGGGCCAGGCGGGGCCGGCGACCGACGGCCCGGCGGCCGAGGCCACGATGCGCGGCCCGAAATACGTGACGATGGACGCCAAGGGCAACGTGCTCATCCTCGACACGGAGAACCACTGCCTGCGTCTCTTCGACCCGGTGAAGCGGACGATCCGCACCATCGTGGGCGACGGAAAGAAGGGCTCCGCGGTGGGCGCGGATTGGAGCGGCACGCAGCTCAACCGCCCGCACGGGGCCCGCATCGGTCCCGACGGACGGCTCTACGTCTGCGACACCGAAAACAACCGGTTACTGGTCGGTCCCGCGCCTTGAGCGCCCCGTATCCGGCTCGCATGCCCCAGCCCTGTCCCTGTCCCCGGCCCTGTCCCTAGCCCTAGCCCTGTCCCTAAATAGGTTTGTCTCCGGGATGAGGGCGGGGTTGTTTCCCCGGTCCTCCTCAGAGACATGTCCGCCTCCGGCTCCAGTCGCGCACCGTTCGGCCCCCGCTCCTTCGTCGGGGCCCACACCGCGCTCGTCACGCCCTTCCTCGACGGGAAGGTCTGCTGGGAGGACCTGCGCCGGCTGGTCGACCTGCAGATCGCGGCAGGCATCGACGGACTGGTCTCGGTGGGCACCACGGGGGAGTCGCCCACGCTGGATTACGACGAGCATGTCGACGTGATCGCCCGCACGGTCGAGCACGCGGCCAGGCGGGTCCCCGTCATGGCCGGCACGGGCTCCAACTCGACCGTCGAAGCGCTCGACCTGACCCGCCGCGCCGACGAGGCGGGCGCCGACGCCTTCCTGCTGGTCGCCCCCTACTACAACAAGCCCAGCCAGGAGGGGCTCTTCCGTCATTTCTCCGCCGTCGCCGAGGCAACCGCCAAGCCGATCATGCTCTACTCGATCCCCGGACGCTGCGGGGTGGAGATCTCGGTGGAGACCGTGCTGCGCCTGCGCGCGAAGTTCCGCCACGTCATCGGCATCAAGGAGGCCGGCGGCCAGGTCGAGAAGGCCGCGCGCCTCGTGCGCGAAGCCGATCCGGAATTCATCGTCCTCAGCGGCGACGACTCCCTGACCCTGCCCTTCGCCGAGGTCGGCGCCCAGGGCGTCATTTCGGTCGCCTCCAACCTCATTCCCGGACCGGTGGCCAGGCTCGCCAGGCTCGCGCGCACGAAGCAGTTCGCCGAAGCGAAGGTCCTGCACGACCAGCTGGCCGACATCTTCAGGACCCTCTTCGTCGAACCCAACCCGGTGCCCGTGAAGCATTGCATGATGCGCGCCGGCATCATCCGTTCCGACGAAGTCCGCCTGCCCCTCTGCGAGATGTCCGAGGCCAACCGCCTCCTCGTCGAGAAGGTCGCCGACGCCACCCTCGCCTCCCTCCGATGAGCCAGCCCATCCGCATCCTCCTGAACGGCGCCAAGGGCCGCATGGGCCTCGCCATCGCCAACGTGGCCGCCTCCGAGAAGGCCGTCATCGCCGCCGGCGTCGACCAGGGCGACGACCTCGCCGCGCACATCGGCGCGGCCGACGTGGTCATCGACTTCTCCTTCCACTCCGCGACCCTCGCCGTCGCGCAGCTCTGCGCCAAGCATAAGAAGCAGCGCGTGATCGGCACCACCGGCCACACCGCCGAAGAGAAGGCCGCGATCACCGCCGCCATCAAGGGCCTCCCGGTCGTCTGGGCCGGTAACTACTCCGTCGGCGTGACGCTGCTCAACGCCCTCGTCCGCCAGGCCGCCCGCTCGCTCGCCGACGCCGGCCGCTGGGACGTCGAGGTGCTCGAGATGCACCACCGCCTCAAGAAGGACGCGC
>JACCDT010081801.1_pt1 | contig 138269 bp, 238 predicted proteins | sample 7446291 | NCBI WGS metagenome assembly JACCDT01 (sample SAMN15323446, study PRJNA562643) | freshwater metagenome | isolation source: river surface water | place: USA:Blue River Watershed | collected 2017-08-17 | reverse complement strand
CAAATCAGCGCAGCAGAACGAGCACAAGGATCTAAATAATGGTACAGCCTATTAAACCTATTTCTCCTATTTCTCCTGTTAAGCCAGTAAACCCTACTACGCCACAGCAGAATCCAAACACACAACAACAAGACCCGAACGGACAGCAACAGATGAACTTAGACAAACCTGTTCCGGGCGAAAAAGTTTTTAGTGTAGCTACAGATAAAGATCCTGAAGGTGAGTTTACTAAAGTTTTTGCACGTGACGAAAATCACGCTAAACAAGTGTATCAAAACCAAGGCAATAAAGCAGGACAATTTGTAGGTGCACAGTTAGCTAAAGAAGATGTAGACACTATTGTAGGTATGTTAGAATCTAACGGACTACAAGAAGGACGCGATTTCTATGTAGATGATACAGTGTACACCAATGATGTACAAATGGCAGAAGACATTACTGATATTATCAACTTAGGCGACTGGGGCGATCGTCGAGCTACACACAAGCAAAAAGACGAGCGTGAATATTTCATCGATCTAAATGTTCCAGAAGTTGAAAAGCAAATGGACGTAGACAAGATTAAAAAGTCGCTAAATATATGCAGAGATATTTTATCAAGTGATACTGCTACTAGCGAGCAAAAAATGCAAGCAAAACGTGTACTTGACGGCATTAAGAAAACAATGCATACTAACGAATCAACAGTAAATAAACAAGATCAAAGAGCGATCAAAAATGTAACGGAGTCCAAAATGGATAAGAAAGCAAAAGTTGCAGAAGGCGAAAAAGTCAAAACTAAAACTGGTACGATCCATAAGGGCACGTACGGTAGCGAATACGACGTCGGTGATGACGGTTCTAAGAAAAAGAAGCCAGCTGCTAAATCAACAACAGGACAGCGCGGTCGTCCTAAGAAAGAAACACCGGCAGAAATTGCTGCACCTAAAGGCGACATTTTCGGTCGTACTAGCGGAAAAGTTCCTGCAGGTAAAAAAGGTACCACAGTCAAAGGCAAGGCTATGAGCCACGCCGACAATAACAAAGACGACGGTACTGACGTTAAAGAAGCTAAAAACGCATACGCAGTTGGTATGAGTCAAGCTATGAAGTCAACAGGTGATAAGCCGCCTCTAAAGAAGAGCACTATTACTAAAGCGCATAAGATTGCTAAGGCGGTTAAGACTAACGAAAGTGATGTCGAAGAAGGCAATGAATTTGCAGGCGAGTTAGCTAAGGCCAGAGCAGCAGGCAAAAAAGAATTTAAAGTAGGCGGAAAAACTTATCAAGTTAAAGAAGGCGAAACAAAAACAACTAAAACAGGCCGTATTCATAAAGGTACTTATGGTACTGAGTTTGATGTAGGCGATGATGGAACTAAGAAAAAAGTAGCTAAAAAGAGCCCTACTGGTCAGCGTGGTCGTCCTAAGAAAGAAAAAGGCTTAGATGACACAGCAGGCGAAGGCGGTAAAAACCTACAAGGTTGGATAGTTGGTAACTTACCTAAAAAAGGTGGTGCACTAGACAAGCTACCAAAGCGTAAGAACAAACTAAAAGACGAAAGCGTTCAAGAGTCTTTAGCTAAAGTTCGTAGTTTAAAGAAGCAGATCAGCGAAACACTACGCCAAGTACAAAGTCTACCTATCGAGAAACAAAACGATCCTCGTGTAGCAGCTATTGTCACTAAGCTAGAAGAAAGCGTTACGGCCACGATCGGCACTGCACTACGCGAAAGTCACGAAACACTATCACATATTGTTAAGCGTTTCCCAAAAGAAGTTAAAGACTTCGTTGCAGGCGGAGAACTAGACAGCGATTTATACGAAGCACTATTCGACTACTATGCAATGCAAGGTGAAATGCCATACGGCACAATGAAAGCTCGTACAGGTGATCCATTTGAATGGGTAACACAGCGTTTTGATTCGGATGTACACGATCACATCGAAACCGAATCTACAGAAATGCCAGTAGAAGAAGGCAATGGCGCACATATGTTTGTAACAGGCGATGTTGTTTACTTTGAAAACCGCCGCGGCGTTGTTGACCGCCAAGAAGGCGAAAAAGTATTTGTACACTTACCTAATGGACAAATGGATGTATTCCCGGCAGCTGAAACTAGTTTAACTCGTCAAGGCGTTATCCCTACAGTTAAGAAGCATATCGGACAAATTGCCAAAGGTGTTAAAGGCTTTATGACAGGTACTGCCGAAGAAAGCGTACAAGAAGCAGAAGATGACATTAGTGTATTCGAAAAAGACTACACTCGTGAACAATTAGATGCTATGAGTGACGAAGAACTAGCAGACTTAGCTAGCCAACAGTACTCCGCAGAAGATATGTTACAGTATGACGAGGAAGGCGCCCTTGCTAACCGCGGTGAGATTACTGATATGATTCTGTCTTACAATGTACAAGAGCAAGCTAGTCCGGTGCAAGTAGAGTCCGCAGAAATTTCTGAAGGTCTGGCCAAGCTAATCAAGCTAGCAGGTCTTAAGAAGTAATGCGTTTACAAGAACTATTAGAGCAAAGATTTAGTCCTCGACAAGAGGACGATCTTGCTGCTGACGGCAAGCTAAGTCCATTAAGTGTTGGTCATAAAAAGACCATAGATATTATTGGACTAGCTAATATCATTGGCAGAAATTTTGTAGTTCTTGGCCATAATGCACAATCTATTAAACACAAGCTACGACAAGTGGGCCTATACAGGCCCAATCTAGAAGAGTATTTAACACAAGTTGCAAGACACAATGGCCCTGATTATTGTGTAAAAAATACTCTTCTAGATTGGTTACAGAATTACGAGCCGGAAACATTTGCAGAACTGCAAATACAACAACTACCAGAAGATCCGGTTACACACAAGCCTACAGAATTTGGCAAGACACAGTCTCCTAATGAAGACGGAAGATATAGCCCAATCAAGTAATGCATAAATAAAATAAAGAATCCCCTTAGGACCGTTGTCGCTAACGGTTATGAGCACTAGATGCTCAAGGCGTCAACCAGGCGGCTGCTGCCTGAATCTACATTACGCCAGATGTAGGTTGTAAGTGAGCTTTTATTTTATGCGATTATGAGACTACAACAATTACTAGAAGCAACATACGGACCCGATGATAGGTATACGGAAGAGGATGTGGATATGTTCGAAACCGCATTGCGAGCATCGTTTGATTATGCTAAATCTCACGGTATACAAGTAAAGCTAGCTGATCACTTTTTCGATCAGCAGTTTATGAAGCGTGAGCGCGGATACAACGGCCGCTTCAAATATTCTAAAATTACTCATAGCGAACTAATCTCTACACTAGCAAAAGTGTTAACAAGGGGATTGCGATTCTTTAAAGACAAAGAACCAGGGACTAACTATGTGTTTTTTGACCAAGCCACACAGTTAAATGTTCCATTACGCAAAGCAGGCAACAACAGGTACACTGTACCATCATCTATCATTAAAGATAGAATTTACTACGGTAACTACCAAAAGATTGTACTATGAAACTAAGCCACATACTATTAGAATACAACAGAGACATTACTGCACAGAAATGGGGCAGCAAACTATTGGCAGTTGCAAACAAGGACAATACCTACAGGTCTTATCAGCATCTGTCCCCACACGGCCCGCAAGCGTATCAGATTGACAAGGACGAACGATTCTTATCGAACATTCTTGAACTTATCGAAGCAGCTGATCCTACTAAGAATAAAGAGTATATACAGGCTATTGTAAAAATGTACTCTAGTGGCGGCATCAAAATGGAAGACATTAGAAGCACACTAGCTGACTACTTAATTAAATTTCATAAGCTAAAAAACAAAAAGATTATCAAGCCCCCTTATAACGATTTAATGCGTTATAATAATGTGCAGGACTTTTACAAGGCAGTCGAGCAGTTTCCTGACGTAGAAGAAAAACCAGAAAATCGTGGTGCTGCAAGTGCATATTATGACGATGCAGAGTTAAGGATTATTGTTCCGCAAGACGAAACCGCAGCCTGCTATTATGGCCAAGGCACACGCTGGTGTACCGCAGCTAAGAACAACAATATGTACGGCCACTATGCCAAGAGAGGTCAGCTATACATTATAATTCCTAAAAAACCCTCACACACAGGGGAAAAGTATCAGTTCCATTTCGAGTCTGGTAGCTTTATGAATGAACAAGACAACCCTGTACGGTTAATCGATCTAGCAGACCGCTACCCGCAGCTACGAAAGATATTCCAAAAGCAGGCTATTGCAAACAACACATTTAGTCTGTTGGCAACTAAACAGCAATTAGAAACTGCTATGGTAGAAAGCCGCAAAGAAATAGTTAATTTTGTAGCAGACAGCCTAGACAACCAGATTATTAGAATAGTTAAAGACACTAGGGCTGAAGTAGGAAAAGACGGTATTGAAATTGTCGAGCAATTAGCAGACGATTTAGAAGATAGTCGCTATGATTTAGTCATCCTTGTAGTAAACCAGGTATACAGAGACATTACAGTAGTCAACGATGATGATAGGCTGTATGATTTAATACAAGATTCGTGTAGTGCGTGGAGCGATAGGTATGCGGCGTGGAGAGACGTACTAGACGAATACTTCGAAGAAGATGAAGATGCTATTATGGACATATCTATTACTGTATATGGTGAGTTAACTAGTGCTATAGCACCTGCAATTAAGGCTGCTATTACTCGAATTATCAAACGTTCTTTAGGACTAGCAGAGAGCGCTCTGCTGTCTACACCAGTCGGTAAAGAAAAGAAATTTTCTAAACAAGTAAAAGGCACAGACAAGGCAAAGAAAGTAATGCCAAGTAAATGGAGCACACAGCATCCTTTCAAAGGTAAATTAGTAGGCGGCGACTAATATGAGATTGCAAGAACTAATCGAAGGGCAAGTTATCGGCCACTTAGATTTTAGCTTAATCAAACCCGGGAAAACTTTAAGCCACGGACTACTGGGTCCTGTTAATGTAGTAAAAATTGAAGGCAATTCTGTAGTGGTTAAGACACGCCAAGGAAATATAGTAAAAGTATCTCCCGGCAGTCTGAGTATAGGTTAACGTTTAATTTCCAGAACTACTTCAAAGTCAGAGCAGTCTTTGTACATCTGCGGAGTTAAGTTGCCCACTTGCATTATTTGGTATTCTAAAGTAGCAAAGTCTAACTCATAGTTCGGATCATCTCGCAATGCCGCTAACACCAATTCAACGCAACTCACGTGACTTTCGTCGGCAAGGTTAAACAAGTCGTCGTACTTCTTTCCATTCTGTTCTAATAGTCCGTCAATAACACGGTTCCACTCATCTGCGTCTAATGCTTTTGGCTTTAACAAACACACACTATCGCAGTCAAACACTTCCATAAACTTACTATAGTGAACACCTGCATTAGTAGCTTCCATAAACTTAAACTCGTTCCAACGGTCTGCGACAACAATACTGTCGGTGTTCATTAATGCGTGACTATACTCGGGCCACTTACCTGTTTTCAAGAAACTTAGTGCACCAATTAAGTATGTTGTTAAATGTGTCTTGCGGTTAGTTAAAATTATGTAATAGCTACCTGCTAGTTTTTCTTTAATCAGGGCGTGGTCTTCTTCAGTTAAGTTATATCCACGCCCGTTGTTAAATCGAGCGTAAATTGGCATCCAGTTGATTTTGCTTAGTAATCCTGTTATACTATGCAATAATCCATATAATTTGCTAGTGTAAATATTCATTTGATTCTCTCCATAAATATCCATATGAACAGATACTTAACATCAGCTTGGAAGTTATTTTACTTGCAGTTGATTGCTCATATTGGATTGGTGTATTATATATTTACTGCAACCGCACAAGAATGGCTAATCACAGTGCCTGTATATGTGTTCGTGTCTTGGTTTGGCTTAGTAGTATTCTTCCATAGATACCTTGCGCACAAAAGTTGGCCTATCAACAAGTTCACATACTACTTAGGTTGCATTGCAGGATCTTATGCAGGTATCGGTAGCCCACTTGAATGGACAGCTATACACAGAGCACATCATAGGTTCGTGGATACAGATCGAGACCCTCACGGACCCGGCCATTTAGGTTTTTGGCGTGTTCAATTTTTAGGAATGTTTGCTAGCAGTGCCCGGGCAATGACCTATGCAAGTTTTTGTGCAGACTTAATCAGGTCCAAATTTCACAAACATCTTAGCAAAAACTATTACAGGTACCATCTAGTAATCATATTACTATTAGCATTAATAGACTTCAGGTTACTGTTAGCAGCGTACCTAGCTCCAGTAGCACTGTGCTGGCAGTTTGGTAGTTTTGTAAACTCTGCTAATCATACCTGGGGATATAAAAACTCTAATACTAAACATCGTGCAGGAAATTTTTGGCTAACTGCACTAATTTTTTACGGTGAAGGCTGGCACGACAATCATCACAGCTGGCCGACATCTTATACCACAAAAAAGAATTGGTGGGAATTTGATATCAGTGCAATGCTAATCAAGCTAATACAATCCAAGTCAACAACAAATTTTAAACCTTATTAATATGGCATTTTGTAAAACAGTTTGGTCAGGCGTACATATATTGCCTAACGGCGATATTAGATTATGCAGCATTAACAACGATGCCACAAACGAATCCGGTGTCGGCAGAGACCCTTCGGGCAACATCGTTAACATCTTAACTCACGATTTCTCACAGGCACTCAATACCGACAAACATATTACAGTCCGTAGTCTAGATTTACAAGACGAATCTGCGTGGCATAGTATGTGCAGTTGCTGCGAGCATAAAGAGCTTGCAACTAACAACAATCGTGATCCTGACTTAGGCTTTGTTAGTAGAAGATTCTACTTAGATGCTAAAGTACAAACGGACTTAACTGAATCTAACTTTACGGAATATTCTAGCAATGGGATAGTAAATCACTTGCCTAGTAGCTTAGATTTAAGATTTGGAAACTTATGTAATCAGGCCTGTGTACAATGCGGCCCGTTTTACAGCAACAAGTGGTATGCAGACTGGGAAGTGTACGGCAAGCCGACAGGCTGGGGACCTAGTGTCACTGTGCTTAGTGAAAACGAATTCGGAAAAATTGTAAAAGAAAACGAAGTGCGTTGGTGGGAAAGTGACGTATGGTGGAATAAATTTGAGCAGTTGCTGCCTAACTTAACACACATATACTTGACTGGCGGCGAACCGATGGTTGTTAGCGAACACGAACGATTACTAGATACTATAATTGATGCAGGTTATGCAGACCGCATATTTTTAGAATACGACAGTAATTGTACTGCAATAAAAAGTAATTTGTTTGACAAATGGTCTAAGTTTAAGTCAGTGCATATCAGAGCATCAATGGATGCTATACAGGACCAATACGAATTAATTCGTTATGGCGGTAAATGGTCCACATTCACTAGCAATATTAAAAAGATACAAGACTTGACTAAAGATACTAACGGAAGAGTATCACTTACAGCAGTTAGCGCCTGTTATCAAATGAGTACATTACTAAGTATGGTAGAGTCAGAGCAATGGTGCCAAGACAACGGATTTAAATTCCATATGCGATTTGTAGACAGTCCGTTCGTTCATTCTGTTAACTATTTGCCGCCTAATGCTAAGAAAGAGTTAATTGACTTTTACTCTAAATATCCCAATAGTCCTACTGCTACAACTATTTCTAATTATCTAGCAGGAATCAAGGACCAATGGCAGCTAAACCACGTGGCTGACTATATTAATTTTATGGACAGCCTGGACAAAAAAAGAGGAACCAATTGGAAAGAAATTCTGCCCGAGGTATGGAACTTCTTGAAAAAATACAAAATTTCATTTACAATTAAACGATGACGCAACGACCTTTTGTTTACACATATCCCCAAAGTGGAGAGGATGTTCAGAGAGAGCGCGAACAAGCTAAACAATGGTTAGACTCTGTTAGCCCTAGTATGTGTTTAGCTAAATGGCTACACACTAGCATCCACTTGACTAATGGCAGGACACACAGTTGCTATCATCCGCCTACTCATACAATCAGCGTAGATCAAATTAAAAAGAATCCCAGCGCACTGCACAACACAGACCAAAAGAAAAAAGAACGAGCAGAGATGTTAGGGGGCAGTCGCCCCGATGGCTGTAATTATTGCTGGAGCATCGAAGACGCACCTAGTGCGCCTGAAGGTGGCCATCGAAGTGACAGGCATTATCGTAGCAGCGAGGCTTGGGCTAAATCTTATAAGGACAATGTAATTGTCACCGGAGCAGACGGGGACATAAACCCTACTTATGTAGAGGTTAACTTTAATCAGGCCTGCAACTTTAAATGTGCGTATTGCAGCCCGCACCTAAGCACAGCTTGGCAACAAGAAATAGAAAAGTTTGGGCCATATCCTACTAGTACGCCGCATAACAGTATAAACGCATTGCAGGATGCAAACTGGATGCCGCTACAAGTTGCTAACAAAGACAACCCATATGTGGAAGCATTTTGGGAATGGTGGCCTGACTTGTACAATACGCTACTAACTTTCCGTATGACCGGCGGAGAACCTCTAATGGATAAAAATACATTTAAGGTTTTAGACTATGTAGCCGACAATCCTAAAGGAGATTTAGAGATTAGTGTGACTAGCAATATGTGTCCGCCTGATCCTAAGTTAATGGACAAGTTTATTGATACACTAAAGCGTATACAAGACTATGAAGCTACGGCTACATTAGCAGCTATACAGCAACCTGATCCCAATCACGAAACTTGGCCTAGGTATGTTATTGATAAAGACTTGCACTCTAGTGATACACTGCACAGACTACATCTAATAGATATTCCCGCTATTAATAGCAGTGAGTTAGATTGGTACGATACTAGCACAGGACAAAAGACTAAAGAAACCGGTAGCTTTACTTATACTTTGACTGATACTAAAGCCTGTAGGAATGTTGGCGTGTACATTAGTGTAGACGGCTTCGGTAAGCAAGCTGAATACATCCGCAACGGATTAGACTACAACACTTTAGTAGAAAACACCAAGCGTGTCTTGTACGAAACTCACTTTACAACAGTAAGGTTCATTAATACCTTTAACTTATTGAGCGTGCCCTCATTTAAAAAGTGGCTAGGGCAAGTACTAGAACTACGACAGTGGGTCAATAGTCTTAAAGAGATTCCTGAAAAGAATACTAAGTACAATAACTACTGGGATAGGCAGCGAGTATGGTTCGATATTCCTACACTGCGTAATCCAGAATGGATGTCAATTAAACTACTACCTAAAAGCCAACACTATATGCTACACAGTGCATTAGAGTTTATGGAACAAAACAGTGTAGAAGTACACGGAGAGTTAGTCGGCTTCCAGCAGTTTGAAATTGATAAACTAAAGCGTAACATAGGATGGCTAGAAAGCCAAACAGATGACAGCTATAACAAAGAGTTAGTGATGCGTGACTTTTATGCTTTCTTTAAAGAGCACGATCGTCGTCGTGGAACTAACTTTCCTTTAACATTTCCAGAGTACAAAAACTTCTGGAAGCAATGCGAACACATACACTATGTCAAAAGATTTTAATCAAATGACCTATTTCGAGCGTATACAAAATACTCGAGATAGGCTGAACCAAGTAGGTAAAGGCTTTTGCCTAATGAAGTGGCAAACTGAGACCTTGTATCTGCATATGGGCGATAACCACAGTTGTTATCACCCTCGTCCACGTAAGATTGAGATATCTGACATTAAAAATAATCCTAGTGGATTACATAACACTGCGTGGAAAAAACAACAGCGCAAAGAAATGTTAGAGGGAGGAAGACCTAGCGAGTGCTACTACTGCTGGAATATCGAGGACCTGCCAGGTGAGCACATCAGCGACCGTATGGTGCACAGTACTAGCGAGTATGCAGTAGGTGATCTAGAAACCATTAAGAACTTACCGTGGGATGCAAACTGGAATCCTCGACATATCGAAGTTAGCTTTGGCAATGGATGCAACTTACGATGCGGCTATTGCTGCCCGCAAGCTAGTAGCAGCTGGATGGACGAAGTTAAAAAGTTTGGCGATTACGATATTACTACTAACCAGTACAACATTGATTTCCTTAAGACCAGCGAGTTCTATCACCCTAACGACGAGAACCCGTATGTAGATGCGTTTTGGCAATGGTGGCCCGAGCTGACTAAAGACTTAAAAATTTTCCGCATTACTGGCGGCGAACCTTTAATGAACTCTAATACTTTCAAGTTGTTAGATATGTTAGAAGCTACACCGGCACCCGACTTAGAGTTGCATATGAACAGCAACTTAGGTGTCACTCCTCGACTAGTTGAAAAGATGAGTGAACAAGTTGCACGCCTGCTGCGAGATAAAAAGATTAAAGCATTTAGACTGTTTACTAGTATTGATGGTTGGGGCAAGCAAGCAGAGTATATGCGTACTGGCCTGGACTGTGAAGTATGGGAAAGCAACTTGCGTACATACCTAAACACAGTACCCGAAAGTAAGATTAGCTTTATGATTACATTCAATGTATTGTGTGTTGCTACATTTAGAAAGTTGCTAGACAAGATTGTAGATCTACGTAAAGAATTTACTGCATTTGACGCATCCGGTAATCATCAACGTATTTCGTTTGATACCCCTTACTTGAAAGAGCCTCCGCACTGGATGATTAACATACTGCCTAAAGAGTTTATGCTGTATATGTACGATCACTTGCGCTTTATGAAAGTTAACGAGCGCAATGCAGACCGTCCGTGGGGATTCGATCAAGTCGAGTACGAAAAGCTAAAGCGTGTAGTTGACTATATGGAACAGAATCCGGTTAGCGATGAAATGATACGCAAAGGCCGCAGAGACTTTTATGTATTCTTTACAGAGTCAGATAAACGCAAAGGCACAGACTTAGTAAGGACATTCCCGGAGTACACTGGCTTTTACAAACTATGTGAACAAGTATACGAAAACTTTAAAGAATCAGGAAGAAACAAATGACACAAGGATTATGGGACTATAAGCATATAAATGCCATTCATTTAGAAATTACTAACCGTTGTAATGCAGGATGTCCTATGTGTCCTAGATATATAGACTTTGGCGCAGAGCTGAATCCTAATTTAGTAGAAACAGGCATCACTTATGAAAAGTTTACTAAATGGTTCAATCCTGAGTTTGTTAAACAATTGAAAAGAGTCTATGCCTGTGGTAACTACGGTGATCCAATCGCTAACAAAGACACTCTTCCTATATACAAATATTTAAGGGAACATAACTCTTCTACGCTAGGACTTAGTATGCACACTAACGGGGGTGCAAGAACTCCTGAGTGGTTTTATGAGTTAGGTCTATTAATGAATAGCTCACAACGAAACGATTATTGCGTATTCAGCATCGACGGGCTAGAAGACACTAACCACTTGTATAGAAAGAATACAAACTTCGATAAAATAATGGCCAATGTAAAAGCCTATAGAGAAGCCGGTGGTATTGCACAATGGGATTTTATTGTGTTCAAGCACAACGAGCATCAAATTGAAACAGCACGACAGTTAGCTAAAGATCTAGGCTTTACTGTGTTTAACGTCAAGAGAACTACTAGATGGTTCCAGTATGAAGACGGCGCTGGTTACTTTCCTGTTAAAAATAGAAAAGGCGAAGAAGAGTATAGGTTAGAACAACCTTTGGACGAAACATTAAGGGATGAAAATGCTATTAAGATTAAAAAGATTAAAGGCATTATTCCTAACTATATTACAAACGAAATGTTTGCTCATATGAAGGTCAACGGCGACGACTATAAAATGAGCGTAAGAGATCCTAGTACGAATCAGAATATAAGTGTTGATCATAGAGAAATTAGTGTTAAGTGCAGGGCAGTTGCAGATCATCGAGGCGGTAATGGATACAATGATGAGATTTTCGTCAGCGCCGAAGGAGAAGTGTATCCTTGCTGTTTCCTAGGCGGAGAACCTAATCGTTACGACACTTTTAATACTAGCAATATGAGTAATGATGCGTTTATGATGATGTTAAAGATGTTAGGCGGTAGAAGCTATATAGATCTACATAACAAATCACTGAGAGAAATTATTGAAAGTGACTTGTACCAGCGACTACTTCCATCTTCGTTTGAGAATGGACACAATATGCGCAGCAGACAATGTAGTAGTTGCTGCGGCGCAGAATGGAACAAACTAGACAACGGTGAAATCGGAAACCGTGTAGGCGAAGAATCTAAGATATGAGCAACATTAATCACGTTCGTGCAACAAAACAAAAGTTAGATGAAGTAGGACCCGGCTTTTGTTTGCTAAAATGGACACAAGAAACACTGTATCTACAGACCGGTGATAACCATAGTTGCTATCACCCTTTCCCACATAAAGTACAGATATCCGATATTAAAAACAATCCTAGTGGATTGCATAACACTGCTTGGAAGAAACTACAACGCAAAGAAATGCTAGAAGGTTCTCGCCCTAAAGAATGTGGGTTCTGCTGGCGTGTGGAAGATACCGGACACTTGTCGGATCGTGTAATACATAGTGCGCATCATACTACAACACACATACAGAGAGCAATGAACGGCGATGACTACAGTGTTATTAAAAACTTAGATTGGGATGCTAACTACAATCCGAAATTCTTAGAAGTTAACTTTGGCAATGTTTGCAACTTTAAATGCGGGTACTGTACCCCTACAGTAAGCAACAGTTGGATAGACGAGATTAAAGAGTTTGGCGATTACCCTATCAAAAGTAAGCAATACAGTATCAGTTTCCTTAAGGATAGAGAATACTATGAAAGTGACGACGAGTCTAACCCATACGTCAACGCATTTTGGGAATGGTGGCCTACTCTTAAAAATGATTTGCAAACTTTACGCATCACAGGCGGAGAGCCTAGTCTAAATCAGAATACCTGGAAACTGTTAGATCACTTAGAACAAGATCCTTGCCCTAATATGACTTTGCTGATTAACAGTAACCTAGGTGTTAAGCCTGCACTACTAGATCGTATGAGTAAGAAGGTAAAGTTGCTATTAGAAAAGAAGTGCATTAAAGACTTCCGTATGCATTGTAGTTTAGATACCTGGGGTGCACCTGCTGAGTATATGCGCAATGGATTAGATTGTGCAGTATGGGAACAGAACTTCTTAACTATGCTAGATGACTTTACGGACATACAAGCTAGTATAGAGATTATGGTCACATACAATAATTTAGCTGTAGCAAGTTTTAGGACGTTGCTCGAGAAGATTCTAGAATGGCGTGCAAAGTACAGTACAGATAGACAGCGTGTCGACTTTTGTACTCCCCACTTGAAAGAGCCTGCGCACTGGACGATTAACATATTACCTGATAGTTTTCAAGAATATATTAAAGCCGATATTGAGTTTATGAAAGCTAACTTAAATAAAGGATTAGCAGGATTTAATGAAGTAGAAGTAGAACGACTAGAGCGTGTGCTGACTGTTATGCAAACTTACAAACTAAGTGACAACGAACAGAAAGATGCAATGCGAGATTTCGCTGCATTCTTTACAGAACACGATCGTCGTCGAGGAACAGACTTTTACTCTACATTCCCTGAATATATTTCCTTTATGGAAGAATGCAAAAACAAATGAATTCAAAAACAATTTGCGTATTGCCGTTCAACACATTAAGTATAGGCAGTACAGGAGACCAGCGGTTGTGTTGTAATGCTATCAGTGGAGGACTTAACGGAGCTGATAGGCCGCCGCTAGTGACTGAACGAACCGATACTGATTGGCTAGCTGGCCAGGCTATTTCTAGAATTAGAACCTCATTATCCAATGGCGTTAAAATTAAAGAGTGCGATAGATGCTGGAGACTAGAGGATATAGGTTCAGAGAGCTATCGCAATATGAACAACTCTTTTAGATTCCCCGAAACATATAACAGGTTATTATCAGGCGACAGCTCAGTTGTGCTAGAAAGACTAGAACTAGATCTAGGAAACAAATGTAACCTTGCTTGCCGTATGTGCCACCCGGGATCTAGCAAACTATTAGCAGAAGAATTGCAAAAATCCGGGATCAATGAATTCGCAGGAGTGCCTATATCAACATATACAAATATGGATACCTGGGTCAAGCGCAGCAAATTGTTCGAGGTTATAAAAGAGCACGGTAGTACATTAAAGTCCTTGTACATTATCGGTGGCGAGCCTTTAGTAATACAAGAACAAGAAGAATTGCTAGACTTATTAATCGAATTAGATTATGCAAAAAACATAGAACTAGAGTACAATACCAACATTACTACTTTAGGTTCTAAGTGGTATGCAAAATGGGAGCATTTTAAAAGTGTTAATATTAGTGCAAGCATAGACGGAGTAGGTGAATTTTACAACTATGTGCGTTGGCCAGCAAATTGGAATAAGATTTATTCCAATCTTAAAGAATTAAAATCCTGGGGCAGCGAAAATCCCGGCAAAAGAAAAGTAGGAATACACTCTACTCTAAGTAATTTGACTATGCCTTGCTATGCCGAAACAGTTGATACACTAGTTAAGGATCTAGGGTTCAGTTTATTCTTTATTAATGTGGATCACCCAGAGTGTATGAGTCCGTGGGTACTACCTGATACTGTAAAAAATCAATTTGCAACGCAAGCAATAGAGCACACAAAGAAATATTATAGTGACAATTTTAATCTAATGAATACTGTTAACACATTGGAAAAAGTATTAACAATGACAGTGGGGCAAGATCTCAAGACGCAATTTATTAAAAAGATGAAATATATGGATGCTAACAGAAAACAAAATCTATTAGACTTGCATCCTTGGTTTAAGGAATGGTATGACCTATAATAAGAAAACATTTTGCATACATCCGTGGAAAGGGTTAACTGTTAACAATGCAAACAACAGTGTAAGAGTATGCTGTATGAGCGCACAAGATATACCCGGTGCTAGTTTAAAAACTAACTCTATGCAAGAGATTTCCGACAATGAGTGGCTTAGAAGTTTAAGGCATAGCTTGCAATACGGCGTCAGACATAACAACTGTAAGGCCTGCTGGGAAGAAGAAGATGCAGGTATGACTAGTAAGCGACAACGTGACACGGACTTTACTGCACCTTTACCTGACACTACTGTTAGCATTATCGACCTTAAACTAGGAAATTTATGCAACTTAAAGTGCAGGATCTGCAATCCATACAACAGCAGTAAATGGTTCCAAGAATGGGCAGATGTGAGAGTAGATGAGTCTTCATTGACTCATTTTACTGAGAACATCAAGTCCATAAAAACTCTATGGGATGATGATAGCAAGATATGGGATAACCTAGAAGCGGCAATGCCTAATATAACACATATGGAGTTATATGGCGGAGAACCCTTCTTAATTAAGAGGCTTTGGGACTTACTGGCATTTACTAAAAAGGCTGGCAACAGCAAAAACATCAGTATCCATTTCAATACAAACGGATCAGTGTCGCTTACAGACGAACAGTGGAGCATTCTTGAAGAATTTAAAGCAGTAGACTTTCAAGTCAGTTTAGATGATGTGGGTGCAAGGCATTCGTATCAACGCCATCCAAGTGACTGGAGCGTAGTTCGAGACAATGTTTTAAAATTTAAGTCAGTTCCTTGGCTTAAAATGAACACTAATATAACAATCAGTATGTATAACTTGTACTACATAGATGAGTCTTCTCAGCAAATATACGACGAGTTTGGCACTGATGTTTATTTTAATCAGCTGCACAGACCCGATAATCTATCTATTACTCATTTAAGTCAAGAAATTAAAGATATTTTAGTTGAAAAAATGAAGGATGCTCGGGTATTCAAACGAGACATAGACAACACTCTAAATCGAGTAGCCACTGATCCGAATCCTGACCTAGTGAAAAAATTCCTTAAAGAAGCAGAACTACACGACCAGTATCGTAAAGAAAGTTTTGCAGCAACTTTTCCCGAATGGTATTCTATTTTAGTTAAACACTATGGACAATAAAAGCATCTGCGCATATCCTTGGATACACATACACGCCTGGGCAGACGGCAAGGCGTTTCCTTGTTGTATGTATGATATTAACAAGGCTGTAGGCAATATTAATAACACCGGACTAAACGGTGTTATTAACAGCCCTAGTATGAATGAGCTAAGAGCTAGGATGGTACAAGGTAAGTCCAATGCAGGTTGTACTAAATGCTATGACTTAGAAAAGCACGGCCAGCCCAGTATGCGTACTGATAGCTTTAAGTATCATCCTGATTATGCAGAGTTAGCAGCTAAAACAAACGAAGACGGTAGTGTAGATGATTTTAACTTGCGCTACTTGGACATCCGGTATAGCAACCTGTGCAACTTTGCCTGTGTTACTTGCAGTCCTACATTCAGCAGCAAGTGGGTAGGCGATGCTATTAAACTTAATCAGCCTATCTACCATAAACACAACCTAAAGCTCGACCTATGGAGTGAGTTAGAGCCTTACTTGCCTAAAGTTAAAAATGTAAACTTTGCAGGCGGTGAACCATTATTAATGGAAGACCACTGGAGGATAATGAACTACTGGTTAGAGTCTGGACGTACTGACCAGTTTATCAACTACACTACAAACCTTAGTGAACTGGAGTACAAAGGACAGCACATTGCAGACATATGGTCTAAGTTCAAGCATATTACACTGTTAGTAAGTGTTGACGGGGCAGGAGAACTAGGAGAGTGGATTAGATGGGGAATGAAGTGGGACACACTAATTTCCAATATAAAAACTATCCAAGAGCGTTGCCCGCATATCGATATCCGAATTACGCCTACACTGAGTGTTTACAATGTGTTAGGATTATTCGAAGCGCAACGAATGATATACGAAGAAACAGGAATCAAGCCTGACAAGTGGCAATTAAACATACTACACTACCCGCATCACCTCCAAGCAGTTAATGTGCCTAATAGTGTCAAATCTAAGTTTATACAGCTAAAAGAGCAGCACAAACAGTGGTTATTGGCTAATAATTTAGTCGATCCGATGTTCGATAGCATACACTCTTACTTAGTAAGATCAGCGGGACATTACGAACACTTTATTACAGGTATAAACTATGCTCGTGCACTAGACGAGATTCGAGGCACAGATAGTCGATCTATTGTACCTTATCTGACAATAGATTAAATATTTTTATGGGTATACATTTAATAACAGCAGAGCTTACTAATAAACAGCGAGCAGCATTAGAATCGTTAATCAGTCACATCGGCGATTTTAACTTTAAGATTAGTAGTTTGCTCAAAGCAATTAATAACAATGACCGAGCAGAGATAGAAAAACAATGGATGCGCTGGGCAATGGTCAACGGCAAGCAAGATCCTGCTATACTCGAGCTTCGTCAATCCGAATTAGACTCTTTCCTAAACGCTTGACACTGCACTCCTGCAAATGTTACACTGTGTCTATCACAACTTAACATAAAGGAAAAATTATGTCTGATCGTTCATACTCAACTGAAGATGTAGCCAAGCTAAAGAAACTATTTACTGAAGGTCTCCGTGTAATGCGAGAGATGGAAGACCTTCGCGAAGGTCTTAAGGACACAGTGAAGAGCATTGCAGAAGAAATGGATATTAAGCCAGCAGTGCTAACCAAAGCAATCAAGATTGCACATAAGTCTAATCTAAACGAGGAACGCCGTGGATTCGACGAACTAGAAGAAATTCTAGAAATTACAGGTCATACACTATGATTAAGTTAGTTAACAGCGTAGTTAACTATATCAAGGAAGATTGGCGAGAAAACCATATCCGCTGTATCCTTGAGATACTTGCGTGGTTTATGAGTATCGGTTGTAGTCTTACAATGGCTATAACAGTGCCTAATCCGCCATTCCTTATCCTATATCCATTGTTTATCGCACAGTGCGCAATCTTTGCCTGGGCAGCGTGGACTCGCCGTAGCACAGGTATGCTAGCCAACTACTTCCTATTAGTTAGTATAGACACTGTTGCACTAGTTAAGATGATTGTCCAGGCTTAATATGCCGCTTGACAACAACTTCGATAGCTATTGGTACGACCATATGGCTATGTACTTTAAGTGGGCCAAGTGGTCAATTAAAAGACCGCTATGGCCACGCAAAGACACACTAACAAACAAGTGGCTTTGGATTAAACCAGCTATGCGTGGCGTTAGGATAATAACAGGGCCCGGTACCCCCGTTGTAGAGACCTACTGGGTTGATCGCGAAGAGTACTTGCTGTATACTATTAAGTACGGCATTTAAGTTCAAGGTAGGCCGGCCATAATCGAGCCAGAGAGTTTATGAGTTATATTGACGCAATTTATGATAAGGAAAAAGACCTTATCCGTGTAATCGAGCGTGTGCAATCAAAGCGCATCTTTAAAGAATTTCCCGCAGAGTATAGTTTTTATTACAAAGACCCTAAGGGGAAATATACAAGTATCCACGGTGACAAACTATCTAAAGTATCAGTAGCATCAAGGAAACAATTCGACAAAGAAAAAAGGATCTACAGCAATAAGCGGCTGTACGAAAGCGACATCAAGCCAGTATTCAAGTGTCTAGAGAAAAACTATTTAGATGCAGAAGCCCCTGTGTTGAATGTATGCTTCTTCGATATTGAAGTAGACTTCCACAAGGAGTTAGGCTTTGCCCCTCCGGACGATCCGTTTAACAAGGTCACTGCTATCAGTGTGCACTTAGATTGGATTGATCGACTAGTCACCTTAGTAATCAAGCCCAACACACTGACTACTGAACAAGCGCAGGAAATATGCAATAGGTTTGATAACACACTGTTATGCGAAACCGAGCAAGAACTGTTGGAACACTTCCTTGCATTGATAGACGATGCTGACGTATTAAGCGGCTGGAACAGCGAGGGCTTCGACATTCCCTACACTGTTAATCGCATTGCCCGAGTGCTAGGTCGAGACTATACAAGACAGTTTTGCCTATGGAATCAATATCCTAAAGCTCGTGAGTTTGAGAAGTATGGTAAAGTATCTACTACATATGACTTAACAGGTCGTGTGCACTTAGACTATCTAGAACTGTACCGCAAGTACACATACGAAGAACGACATAGTTATAGTTTGGACGCCATTGGTGAGTACGAATTAGACGAGCGTAAAATTGCTTACGAAGGCACATTGGATCAACTGTATAACAATGACTTTGAGAAGTTTGTTGCTTATAACAGGCAAGATACTGCACTGCTAAAGAAGTTAGACGCCAAGCTACAGTTCATTGACTTAGTTAACGTTCTTGCACATTCGAACACTGTATTGCTGCCCACAACAATTGGTGCGGTTGCAGTGACTGACCAGGCCGTTATTAACGAAGCTCACAGTAGAGGCTTAATTGTACCTGACAAGAACAGGGACCAGAAAGAAACGCAAGCAGCAGGTGCATATGTTGCTTATCCTAAAAAAGGCCTACACGACTGGATCGGTTCAATGGACTTGAACTCGCTATATCCGTCTGTTATCCGTGCCCTTAATATGAGTCCTGAGACTATTGTAGGACAGATTAGACAGGAAGAAACTCGTGCAATGATCCGTGAAGGTATGGCTAAGGGCCTGGACTTTGCAGAATGCTGGGAAGGTAAGTTTGCTTGTTTAGAATACGATCGTGTTATGAACAAGGAGATCGGCTCCGACTTGATCATCGACTGGGAAGACGGCCGAAGCCAACAAATGAGTGCAGCTCAGGTATATGACTTGATTTTTCATAGCGGGCAGAGTCTAATGCTTAGTGCTAACGGCACTATCTTTAGCTATGCAGGCAAAGGTGTTATTCCTGGACTGTTAGAGCGTTGGTACGCCGAGCGTAAAGAGCTACAGAAAAAAGCCAAGAGCTTGATTGATGATAAGAAACAGTTCGAATACTGGGATAAGAGACAGTTAGTTAAGAAGATTAACTTAAACAGTGCTTATGGTGCGTTGCTTAATGCAGGTAGCCGATTCTTCGATCAACGATTAGGTCAATCAACTACACTAACAGGCCGCAGTATTGCCAAGCATATGGCAGGACAGATTAACGAAATGTTCACTGGAAAATATGATCATACCGGAGAAAGTATTATCTATGGTGATACCGACTCTGCATATTTCAGTGCATATCCTGTGTTCAAAGCAGGTATTGAATCCGGTGAGTTGGATTGGACCAGAGACAAGGTCATCGAACTATATGATACAGTGTGTGAAAATGTAAACGGAACATTCCCTGGATTTATGAATCGTGCGTTTAATGTCCCGGAAGTATACGGTAAAGTTATTGCAGCTGGTCGAGAAGTAGTAGCAAGTAAAGGTCTGTTCATTACTAAAAAGCGTTATGCAGTTCTTATCTACGACAAGGAAGGCAAACGCAAGGACAAGGATAGCAGTCCGGGCGAAACCAAAGCTATGGGTCTAGACTTGAAGCGGGCAGATACTCCTGACTATATGCAAAAGTTTTTGCAAGAGATTTTGCTAATGGTGCTGACTAATCAAGAGCAGTCTGACATTATGGATAAGATCCGAGAGTTTAGAACTTTGTTCAAGGAGCGACCAGCTTGGGAAAAAGGCACACCCAAGCGTGTTAACAACTTAACACATCATACTACGGTATACGAAAAGACAGGCAAGTGCGGTGTAGGCCACGCAATGGCAGCTATTAACTGGAACCGTTTGCGTAAAGCACACAGCGACAGTTATAGCTTGTCAATCACCGACGGTATGAAGGTAATTGTGTGTAAGCTAAAGCCCAACAATATGAATATGACTAGTATTGCATATCCGATTGATGAGCAAAGGTTGCCGCATTGGTTTAAAGAGCTACCATTTGATAATGGAGCAATGGAAGAAACAATTATTGACAAGAAGGTCGATAACTTGATCGGTGTGCTGGACTGGGATTTATTGAGCACACAAATGAAGAACAACTTCAGTGATTTGTTCGAATAATCATTGACAATAGTGTCAGTGATTTTATATAATGATTGCATAAGGAGATTTTTTCTATGATGAAAGATATTATTTTTGACGTAGTTCGACACACTGCCGGACTAGGCATTATTGATGCAGTTAAGGTTACCGGTACAAATGAGGAGACGTCAATCTCCGCACTAGACCAGAACAAGACTGTTATTCTAAATGCCAAACTACACAGCGCAAGTGCTGACTTGGTAGGCGAGTTCGGTATGGGAAATCTAGGTTTCCTAAACGGTCTAACTAATCTCTACAACAGAGATGGCAGCACAGTTGATGTAGCTAAAGTTACTAAAAATGGTGCAGAAGTTCCAGAAAGCCTAGTGTTCAAAGACGCAGACGGCAACACAGATAAGTATCGTTTAATGAGTAAAGAAGTAGTTGACCAAGAACTACAAACAGTTAAGTTCAAAGGTGCTAAGTGGAATATTAGCTTTGAGCCAACTAAAGCCAAGGTACAAGATCTTGCACAGGCAGCAGGCATCTACTCAAGCATTGAGCCAACCTTTACTGTTAAAGTAGAGAATGGTAATGTAGTATTTGTACTAGGAAGCGATGGCGGTGGTAGCCACTTCGGTAAGCGTGTGTTTGCAACAGGCGTAGAAGGTTCCATCCGTGATGGCATTGGTTTCCCGCTAACACAGTTCCTAAACATTATGAAGCTAGGTATGTCAGGTACTTGCACTGTTAACTTCAGTGACCAAGGTGCTTGTATGATCAGTATCGACAGCGGTGTAGGTCTATACAACTACATCCTCCCAAGTCTAACTCGTTAATCAACAGGAGAGTTCATTATGATTCAAGGGCGAATTCGTCATCTGGAGCAGCTTCATCAAGACGCCGACAGCAAGATTGACGCTATGGAAAAAACTGGCGTATTTAGTGATAACGACCTAAATACCCTTAAGAAAAAGAGACTAGAATATCGTGATGAACTCTCTCGCTTGCGACGACAGTTATACGAAGAAAATCAACGAGTAGAATTTGAGGATGACCGATGACATTAAGCTATAAGACAAGAGTGGACTTAGATCCGCGCAATAAAGACTATGCAATATTCTTGCCTAGTATCAGCGGCTTTTACAACACTTTTATTAGCAAACAACAACAAGAAGAATATGTTCCTAAGGATCGTATTCCTGCCGAGTTTGAACACGGCATCGAAGGTATGAACTTCCTTAACAAGGAAAAGGCATACTTTCACTATAGTCACGCACTGTATTCGGCAGGCCACGCACAGCTAGACTTAACCAAGTCTTATGTACAAGAGTCTATGGTACAGCAACGTGACAAACCTAATACATTTATTTTAGGCGACTCTGGCGGATTCCAGATTGGTAAAGGTGTTATTAACTTTGACTGGCAACGCTTCTGGGAAAAGCAAGGCGATGCAGGGTATGTTGGTACTGCTGATAAAACCCGTATGGCCATCCTCAATTGGTTAGAGTTTACTGCTAACTATTCGATGATTTTGGATATTCCAAGTTGGGCTGCTGCACCTATTAACCAGCAACGTACAGGTCTTAAAGACTTTAATGACTGCTTAAAAGGAACACTGTTTAACAACGATTTCTTTATAAAGAATCGACAAGGCAAGACTAAGTTCCTAAACGTTCTACAAGGCGGTAATAACGTTGAGGCCGACATTTGGTATGATGCAGTCAAGCATTATGAGTTCGAAGGTTGGGCGATGGGTGGTAATAATATGCGTGATGCAGATTTAATGCTACGCCGCTTAATCACTTTGCGAGATGATAAACTGCTAGAACCAGGTCGAGACTTAATCCACTTCTTGGGCACAAGCAAACTAGAATGGGCTACAGTGTTAACCGCAGTTCAACGCAATCTGCGCGAGCACGTTAATCCAAATATGAAAGTTACATTCGACTGTGCTAGTCCGTTTATTGCAACTGCACACGGACAAGTATATACACAGCACGTACATCGCAATAACCGTTTTAGTTATATTATGGACAAGGCTGTGGATAACAAAGCCTTAGCAGGTAACCAGTCAGCTTGGCCTTGGGGCAGTCCAATTGGTGAGCGTATGACAATGGGTGATGTTTGCTACTATGCCCCGGGTATGCTTAACAAACTAGGTAAAGAAGGCAAAACAAGTTGGGATAGTTTCTCGTACTTCTTAATGATGGGCCATAACGTTTATCAACACATTGAATCAGTGCAACGAGCCAACGCACTAGTTGACGCAAGTGTTGCTAGATTCCAGCCTGATCCAGGTACTTGGACTAAATCAAAGTCAGGTGCAGGAGAATTCGACGAGTGGACTCCTAGGAATATCATATATATGGTAGAGTTAGTTAATCGTGTATTCACTAGTGAGACACCATTTACTGAGTTAGACAAGGCGCAGAACTTGCTAGCAGATTTCAACAACAAGAAGTCTCTAAAGACTAGCGCAGTATTCTTTAGTAACAGTGATATGTTTGAGTCAGAAGACGACATAGATCGCCACGGTGACAACGATAGTAGTTGCTTCGATGATCCTGAAGATGTTAAACTAGCTGAACTAGAACAGAGTATTGCATAATGAATAGAGATTACGACAACGGCGTTAGTGACAGTGTTATTTTCTTCACTGGAGTAGAAGTTGAGCATACTCCTGCTTATGGTTTAGAGACACTATTTGTAGTAGGTGTGCAGCCAATTTCGGAAATCACTGCTCGGCTTACTAAGCCAGGTCAACATATCTTCTTTGGTGCCAATCATAGTTTCAATCCTCAGACCCCAGAACAATGGTCCGAGTGGGAAAATATGATTGAGCATTATCTTAAGATGGATTATATGTGCAGCCTTGATATTCCTCTAAGTGCTGTAGAAGAATTCAACGACGGCGGTCTAAATGAATACAACAACTTTATTCCGCAGATTCGTGTTCCTATTCCATATATCAAACTATGGAACTACAATACAATGCTAAAGATAGACGATAAAGATTTTAAGGCAACCAACCCCGGTGTATGGAGTCACAGTCTACATAAACTATTAGATCGTGATAATTTTACAAGCTGGGAAAAATATAAAGGTGATAAACCACTATGACTGATAATAATATTCTCGGAGAAAAATTAGATAAGATGATCGAGTTGCTAGAAGCTATCGATTGGAAGCTATGGGAACTATACAACATAGGCAGACAATCAACTGGCGCAGCAACAGAGTCTAAAGTAACCTGGGTAGACAAGGACGCAAATGAATAAGACTAACACTTATATTAAAGTTCGCACTGAATTCGAAGGATTCCACTTCTACCCCGGTGCAAGCAAAATTGACGAGCGTATTTCTTTTTTAGAGAAAGAGCATCGTCATATGTTTAAAGTTTCTGTTAAAATATCTGTTACGCACCTCGACCGGGAACTAGAATTTTTCCTAGTCAAATGGGCACTACAGGATTTTATCAAATCAGGCAACCAAAATCACAAGTCTTGTGAAATGATTGCAACGGACATTCTAGAAAACCATTTGATTCCCTCTTACGGAAACAACCGTTACTACGAAATTGTAGTTTCCGAAGATGGAGAATCAGACGGTATTGTAGAATACCTACCTCACTAACCTACTATCTTTACACAGTGTAACGATAGAATATTAAGGATAATAAAATGGCAACGCACTACTCAAATTCAGAAAGATACCAAAATTCTGAGCGTCCAATCTCACGCAGTCGTCTAAGCCTTGATAATGTCAAGTATGACCTGCTAAAAATTGCAGAACCCTATGATGGGATTATGTATGAAGGCAGCGGTTATCTAGTAACAGGTTTGTTTACTAGCTACCTAACTGATCTTCAACAGGATCGACTGATCTACGGATATGAGATCCTAGAAGAACAGTACAAGGAAAATGCTGTTACTTTTGATATTATGGTCCAATTGACACACGACCGTAATGCTAAGAAAATCAAAGTACACGTCGGTACTTACAAAAGTGCTTGGCCTAAAGTAAAGGCTATGCTAAAATAATAACAAGGGCGCAATGCCCTTGTTTCAGTTAAGTTATGGCAAATATATTTTTAGTTGATTTAGAAGCAGTAGAAACTCGATACACGGGGCAGTGGAAAACTCACGTTCCTGAACTGCTTAAACAGGAAGGACACAATGTTCAAATCATATCTGGACGAGAAGATATACCTAGCGCAACGACTCCAGGAGCGTTTCTCAACTTTGGCGGAACGAACATCTATAAAGCGAACCAAATTGAAGCTATGGGTGAGCTCTTTTGTAATGGATCCGTACTGGCAGGTGACCATTTCCTATTTACTGACGCTTGGCATCCTGGTATCATTAACTTAAAGTATATGAGCGAGCTTCTTAACATTCCAGTTAAGATTCACGCACTGTGGCACGCCGGTAGTTATGATCCGCAAGACTTTTTGGGTCGCCTAATAGGTGATGCACCGTGGGTCAGACACGCAGAGAAAAGCTACTTCCACGCTATAGACCATAACTACTTTGCTACAGAATTTCATATCAAATTATTTGAAGATGTACTGCTCAAAGAAGTTGATGTAGGCACACTGTACAACTGGAGGAAGACAAAGAAGATTTGTCGCTCTGGTTGGCCTATGGAATATATGGATGCAACATTAGCACCTTATAAAGATTTGCCCAAGCGCGACCTAATCTTATTCCCGCACCGCATCGCACCCGAAAAGCAATTGGCTATCTTTAAAGACTTAGCGCACTGGTTGCCTCAATACGAGTTCGTTGTTTGTCAAGAGCAGCAACTTACCAAGCACGAGTATCACACACTGCTAGGTCAAGCTAAGTTAGTGTTTAGTGCTAACCTACAAGAAACGCTAGGCATCAGTATGTATGAAGGTGCACTGGTTGGTGCTATTCCGTTAGTACCCGATCGTCTGAGCTACACCGAAATGTTCTATAATACTTTTAAGTATCCTAGCACTTGGACAGAAGACTACGACACTTATACAGCATATCGCCCGGATCTAGTTAGGACCATTATCATTCATATGGACAATTATTCTACTAGAGTAAAACAAATTGAACAACAGGCACAAGACTTGACCAAGTATTTCTTCAGTGCCGATAGCTTACTAGAAAATTTAAAATGATAGTAGAAAACGGAAAAAAATTAAAAGTAGGATTTACTGCTAGTGCATTCGACTTGCTACACGCAGGGCATATTAGTATGTTAGAGGACGCTAAACACCAGTGCGACTATTTAATTGCAGCACTGCAAAACGATCCTACACAAGATCGTCCCACTAAAAATAAACCTGTACAGAGCATTGTAGAACGCTTTATACAATTAAAAGCAGTCAAGTATGTAGACGAAGTTATCGTTTACAATACCGAAAAAGATTTAGAAGACCTGCTATTAATGTTGCCCATTGACATTCGCATATTAGGCGAAGAATACAAAGCAACCAATTTTACCGGTAAGGATATTTGTATAAGCAAACATATCGAACTATACTTTAATCAACGCCGCCACAGTTTCAGTACAAGCGATTTGCGCAAAAGAATCGAACAAGCTGAATCCCAAAAGCGCCAAGATTAAGTTGACTCTAGTCTAAATAGTTCTGTATAATAAAATACAAATGTGACCCACCACATAAACTCGGAGATACAATGACAAATCAATTCAAGCCCGATCCAGTTATCGAGGCAAATCCTAAGCCTGAATTCGTTAAAGATGAATTCGCTCCTTTAAACAAACAAGTTTACATCAAGACTACAGGCGACGACCAGGGATCTACTTATTTCGCAGACGCTATCCGCGGAAAAATGCGCAAAGACAATAAACGCTTTTGGGCAGGAGACAACATCAGTGAGTACTTGTCAGAAGATGATAAAGACCGATTAATTGATGAAGCCACCGAAGCATTTGAGCTAGTACTTGATCGTTTACTAATTGATCGCGAAACTGACCCTAACAGTAAAGGTACAGCACGACGACTTGCTAAGATGTACTTTAATGAAATAATGGCAGGCAGATATGATCCGGCACCGGATGCAACAGCTTTCCCTAATGATTCGGAAGATAGATATGAAGGTATGCTGGTCGTTCGTAGTGAACTTCGTAGTATGTGTTCACATCACCACCAGCCTGTTAGTGGCGTTGCTTATATCGGTATTTTGGCCGCAGAAAAACTTATTGGTCTTAGCAAGTATACTCGTATTGCTCAGTGGTGTGCTCGCCGCGGTACATTACAAGAAGAATTGGCCAATGATATTGCTCGAGAAATTGCTAAAGCAACAGGCGCAAAAGACTTAGGTGTTTATATACAGGCGGTGCACGGGTGTTGCGAAAATAGGGGCATTATGGCACATAGCTCTTTGACGCAGACTACTGTACTAAAAGGCGCATTTAAAGACGACCAAGGTACAAAGAAAGAGTTCTTTGACAACATTAAACTACAGCAAGAGTTCGCGCCTCGTTGATATGAACTCTGAAGTTAAAGACTTAGTTGCTGACCTGAAAAAATCAGTAGCGGAATCTAATAGGCTTATGGAAGAATTAGGCAAGTTAGGAGTAGAAGTTCGCGTTTCGTACATCGAATCTAATTTGTCTAAAGACATACACCAAGGACTAAGCCTATGGAAAGTTATTGAGCATATCGATCACTTAGCACAGGAGACTAGCGAATGAGCGATTTTAAGATTGAACAAGATCCGTGGTCTGGATGCTTTAACGTCGTTAGCGACGATGTGACAATGCAGTCTATATCAATTACACATCCTAGTAATACAATTACACTGTCTAATAACTACGCATATAATACTATCGCCAATGGTAGTATTACAGCCGGTAAATTATCAACTGGCACTATTAACATCAAAGCAGACGGTGACCGAGCTTTAATAGAAACTACCAAGCACGAAATAGATGTCGACAAGTTGTACGAAGATGTTAAAGACCTAAAGCAGGTATTAGTAGCACTAGCTAATGATAGCGACTTACTTGAAAGAAATCCCATTATCAGGGACATTTTAGCAGAATGGCTAATTAAAGGATTATCAAAATGAACACACCTAAATATTTTGTATCGTGGGAAGAATACCGCGGCCTAGTTGCTGAAATTGCAAGGCAAATTAGCGTAGACAACTGGCGACCCGACTACATTGTAGGTATTACTCGTGGCGGACTAAGTGCAGCCGTTATGTTGAGTCACTACTTTGATGTTCCTATGGAAGCACTTAAAGTAAGTTTGCGCAGTGCAGATCCTGTTTGCGAATCTAACTGTGCTATGGCCGAAGACGCATACGGATATGTGGACGAAGATCATCGTTTAACACTCGGTGATTACAATACAACACAAAACGATGCGTTTAAAAAGAACATTCTTATTGTAGACAACATCAACGACACCGGTGCTACTTTAAATTGGATTCGCAGGGATTGGCAAACTAGCTGTATGCCAAATGACCCAGCTTGGGCAGATGTATGGGGAAATAATGTTCGTACTGCGGTTTTAGTTGACAACACCAATAACAACAATGAACTAGAAGTAGACTATGTCGGTATGGAAATTAACAAGTTCGAAACTCCGCAATGGATTGTGTTTCCGTATGAACTGTGGTGGCAACAATCGTGATTCTAGTCAGAGATATATCTAGGGATGAGTACAAAGCTCATCTCAAGACACTAGACAAAGAAAGCCTAGTCTATAGATTCTCGAGGATAATGACCGAGGAGTCTATAGACATTTATGTAGACGGTATACCCGAGTCTAATCACATACTAGGAGCGATATCTACTGTATATGGGGACGTTGCAGCGGCAGCTCACTTGGCAGTAGATGAAGAAGAATCACAATGTGAAGTTGGTATTAGTACAGATTTACGCTATAGACGTAGAGGGGTTGCTAAAGTTCTAATGGAACATATACTGGCAATGTGTACTAATCGCGGTATTCATCAGCTGTATATGACTTGTCTGACAGATAACAAAGCTATTATTAATCTATGTAAAAAAGTAGGTCTAGCTGTCGTTAGCAGCCACGGCGAAAGCGAAACAGTATTAGAACTTCCTAGTGTAAGTGTAGCCAGCCTAAATAAAGAACTGGTTATGACTAATATGGTAGTAGCTGATGCCCTTATGAAGCCGTATAAAGCTAACTGGCAAGCCTGGTTAAGAAAGAACAGATAATGGAAGAAAAGAAAACTAGTTGGACATTAGATGTTATCGAAGTAGATGACGACCTAGTGCTACAACTTCCTCAAGAACTACTAGATATGCAAGGGTGGAAAGAGGGAGATGTACTCATATGGATCGACAATCACGACGGATCTTGGACACTAACTAAAAAGCAAGACACAGTTGAAGACCAATGTAATCTTGAATTAGACATTAAAAGTGACTTGGCTATCGTAGAAAAGTGTCGTCGCAGTGAACGATACTGTCAACATTTATATGCTGCACTATGCAACAATAGTTTTGCCAAAGAAAGTTTCATCCCAAAGTTAGCGGGGAAAAATAAATGGAGTTGCAGCTGGAGGTATGCTGGAGGACTAATAGCAGACATTCGTTGCGAAGGTGATTATATGGATTGGTACTGTAGCGGCATAAGCGATAAAGTAGACAGTGCAGGGGAATATGATGACGGCACTGTAATAGAAGGCTTTATTACAGAAGAAATAAAAAATGATTTGCGTAGACTAGGTTGGAAACCAGTTGACGACAGTAACACTGAGGATTAAAAATGGACAATAAACTACACGAAGTTATGAACATTCTAAGCGAAGAATGTGCAGAAGTTATACAAGCAGTGAGCAAGTGTCACAGGTTTGGATTGAATAATTATAAGCCAGGCAAGCCATTAACTAATGCGCAGCACTTAGAAGGTGAGATTGGGGATTTACTTGCTATGGTAGATCTGTTAAAATCAATGAATGTTGTGAGCCAAGAAGGGCTAGATTTAGCCAAAGCAGCTAAGATTGAAAAGCTAAAAACTTGGTCTAATATTTATGAGGACAATTAATGTTTGGAACTAACGAGATTATTGGGAAGAAGTATTTTAAAGACGCACCTGCAAACAGTTTGTTTGTGACTAGTATGTTCTTTACATTACAGGGCGAAGGACCTTATGCAGGTATGCCAGCACTGTTCATTCGCCTTACTAAGTGCAACCTTGATTGTAGCTTTTGTGATACATTCTTCGACGATGGCGAGTGGATGACTTATGCAGAGTTAGAAGCACGAGCATACGATACCATTCGAGACTTTTGGGTCAAGAAAGGTAAGGATGTTCCTGAATGGGCAGTTAAGGATAGAAACGATTATCCCGGTGTAGTGTTGGTTATGACAGGCGGCGAGCCACTATTGCAAGAAAACATTACAGGCTTTATGCAACGACAGTTGCAGCACTATAAAGCTGTGCAAGTCGAAAGCAACGGCGTACCTGAAACCGAAGTACCTAAGGGAGTCACTTTAGTGTGCAGTCCGAAGTGCATAGAGAAGAACGGCAAAGCTATTAAGTATCTAGCACCAAGCAAGACTATTCTAGATCGCGCAGACTGCCTTAAGTTTGTTGTTAGTGCAGATGTTGAAAGTCCGTACAACACAGTACCAGATTGGGCGTTTGAATGGAAACGCAACAACCCTAATAAAGAAGTATATTGCAGTCCTATGAATGTCTACAACAGTTTCCCACAAAAGATTAAACTGTTGCGAGCAGAAAAAGGACAAATTACAATGGCAGAGCGTAGCACGGTAGATGAGGTTATTTCCTTTTGGGAGCCCGGGCTACTCAACCTAGAAGCTAACCAAGCCAATCACGAATATGTAGGACAGTTCTGTATCGAGAACGGTTTTAAACTTAACCTACAACAACACCTATACACAAGTTTAGCATAAGGAAGCAAAATGGATATCCAACCAAAAGACACAAGTAAAGCACATTTTTATATCAGCTTGGTAAAGAGTGCAATTAGGATCGCCGCAGGAGCAGTACTGTTTACTGGCAACTTTGCTATAGCAGGAGCACTATTGATCGCCGCAGAAGTGCTAGGTGTTGCAGAAGAATTGTTTTGATGTTATAATATGTACTTGGATGGACTCTTTGAAATGCTAGACACAATTAAAAACTTCTTTAGTAAAAAGAAAAAACAAGAAAAACTGCTTAAAGCTACCCTTAAAGGTCGAGAGCAAGAGAAGGCGTTAGCTAATCTTAATCAAGAACCTTGGGTCACTGTAGTGCACTTTGACATTAACCCTGAGAACCCTAGTCAGGGCAGTTTCGAGTTAGACTGGAATGAGTACTTTGTTAAAAGCCTAATGGCATCAGGGTACACTGGCCGCAAAGACGAAGAAATTGTAGATGCTTGGTTCAATGACCTGTGTCGCGGCATTGTAATTAGTGCATCTGAAGAAATGAATTTTGTAGCAAACGCAGATATCCTGCCTAAAAAAGGACAATAATGACTGACATTCTAGTCGACAGTGCAAATATGTTTTTCCGCGCACGACACGTGGTGCGTGGCGAAGACCCGGAAACTAAGATTGGTATGGCATACCATATTATGTTTAACAGCATTAACAAGGTATGGCGAGACTTTAATGGGCGTCACGTGGTATTCTGCTTTGAAGGTAAAAGCTGGCGCAAGGCAGTAGACCCTACATATAAGGCAAACCGTGCGGCTGCACGTGCTGCTCTTACTGCGGCAGAAGCGGAAGAAGATCGTATGTTCTTCGAAGCGTTTGATAACTTTAAAACGTGGATCACAGAAAAGACTAACTGCACTGTATTGCGACACGAGCGATGCGAGGCAGACGACTTTATTGCACGGTGGATTCAAACACATCCGGATCAACAACACGTGATTGTTTCGAGCGATAGTGACTTCTATCAACTGCTAGCACCCAATGTCAGGCAGTTTAACGGCATTAGCAAGCAGACTATTAGCCTTGAAGGTATCGTAGACGAAAAAGGTCGCCCTCTACTAGACAAAAAGACTAAAGAACCATTACCTGCACCTGATCCAGAATGGTTATTGTTTGAGAAGTGTATGCGCGGTGACTCTAGCGACAACATCTTCAGTGCATATCCCGGGGTGCGTACTAAGGGCACTAAAAACAAGGTGGGTCTACTAGAAGCATTTGCCGACCGTAACGGTAAGGGCTATAATTGGAATAATCTAATGTTGCAACGATGGGCCGACCACGAAGGTGTCGAACATCGTGTCAAGGATCGCTATGAAGCGAACAAGCGACTGATTGATTTAACTGCACAACCAGCTGACATTATTACAGCGTTAGATGAAACTATCCAAACCAGTGTGAGTAAAGAGCCGCGGAAACAAGTGGGCGTAGAATTCCTACGCTTCTGCGGTAAATGGGACTTGCAAGAAATTGCCAAGCGCCCAGATGACCACGTAGCATATTTAAATTCGAGGTATCAACGTGCTAGCTAAAACAATTATGCCAGGTAAATTCTGGATCTTAGAAGAGTCCGGCTCTAAAGTAGGGACCATTCATAACGGAGACAATGTGTTTACTGTGACGTTTAGGGGTGGCCTTAAACGTTACAACGACTTACACGACTTAGAAGAAGACCTGGCTGTACATTTAGATTCAACTGAAAATGCAGTCATCCCTAGTAAAGTAATGGACGAAGTGTTTGGTTATCCTACTGGTTGGAACAAAGTCTACAATAAAAAGATGGACGAAAATTTCCCCGTGTTTACTAAAAGAGAAAACAGCAACAGCTATCACGCAGCCGGGCACTATGCTCTTAAGTTTCCCAATGGATGGACACAAAGTTTCTGTCCTCGACTAAATACGATTAAAAGCTACCAGTCAATCGGACCTTTTAAGAATGAAGACGATTTACAAATAAGCCTACGTAGGCAACGTAGCGAAGAGTGAGACTAAGGAACCTAACAAGACCTTAGTGTAAGTATGTTAACTAGTACTAAGATAATCTTGTTAGGTTTCACAGCAATAATGGGTGCAAGCGCATTTAAAGCTAGCGCAGACAAGCCCGAAGAATCAACTGCCGTATATAAACCCGTAGAATGTACTAGCACTAAGAGTTTAGTGCAAGCACTAACCGGAGCAGGGTTCTCCCCATTAGTTTCTAATATATCTCTAGACGAAAACAACAAACCCGAGTATGTGATACAAACGTGGGTCACATCAGACGGTAAGTGGGCAGTAGTGGAACTACCTGGAAACAATGTAGCTTGCTTGTTAGGCGCAGGCGAGAAAACTGTTGTTCACAAGCGCGGTGTGTCGGTATAAGATATGAAATTTTCTGATAAATAAATCGAGAAGAGTAGTATTTTTATATGGCGAGACCAAAACCACAGATTATTTTAGATCACACTAATCCTAAAACTTACAAAAGTGAACAGGTATTAGAAGCTGATGCAATTTACGCAGTCTATTACGACGGTGCGCCTATCAACCTGCGTACACTGAATAGTCTCGTCAACTACCCTGGGCCAAAATATAAAAAGGTCAGCTTTAGTAATGCAGGCCACGCATTCAACCTTGCAGAGCGTCTTAACAAGTTATTCAACACTGACAGGTTCAGTGTATACGAATTAAGAGATGGTAAGCAAATTAAAGAAGGCGGAGATGAGTGACAGCATTGCGGATTCTCTAATCAAACAAGTATCTGAATTCCACAAGATACAAGTGACTCCTAGGGAAATTTTTGCTAATTACTACAACGGCACCGGCACAAGTTTAACTAAAAGAGGGTTCGAGCTAATAATGCCAATCCTCACTCTATACCCAATCAACATCAATCTATCATTCAAAGTCCACAGTACTAAGAGCAAGATACTGTTAGCACGAGCAATGAAATATCCATACTTTGTAGAAAAGGGCAAAATATGGGTTAGCAATTCAGAAGACGCTTTTCTGCTGAACCTTTACACTGGCGACATCGAAGCCTGGGCAGAATCAGCTGGCATTAAAATTTGACACAAAAATAAAAAACTGCTACAGTGCAGTATGCAAGTCAAACCTATTCCACGATACGTAGATCACTTATGGTACCCAATCCTTGTTAAAGTAGGCGGCGGCCACGTGATCCGCGAGCTACAAGGTAAGGGTGTTAACGAGTGGAACGATATGGTAAGGAAACAAAATGAACCAAGACCTCAAAGAAATACTATCTAAATCTGCTGAACAAAAGCGCATTACCAAGCTAGAAAAAGAAGCCGAAAAGCTCAAGGATCGTATTAAAGAGCTCGAGCAAGAAGTGCGTAGGGCAGATAGTAGCTTGCAAGCAGAACGGACTTGGCGTATGGAATTCCAGCGTTTGATGAAGGCCGCAGTGCACGAAGACCGCTTAGAGGAATACGAACGCAAGTATTACTACTAAAGTACTAATTTCAAAACTTGCACCAAAATTCAATTGGCAGTATAATACTTGTATTGTAAGCAACAAAGGCACACAATGAGCTGGATCAAAGACGGTAAAAAGGTTACTGCTAACTATATGGGCACACAAGTGTCCGGCACAGTAGTAGACAGTCGCGTCAAGTACGGCGGTAAAGTTCAGTATACTGTAGATCTGGACAAGCCTGTACAACTGCGCTGGCGCACCGAGCCTACTACCCGGGTGCTAGTAGATAACGACGAACTGCTCACAGCCTAAATCGGTTGTGCCAAAATTCAATTGGCAGTATAATACTAGTATTGTAAGCAAAACAGGAGTTTGATATGAAGGCAAGTTTGTGGCTCGTGGACAGCAACCAATTGAGCAACTTCTATTTTACCGAAGACGCCCTGGCATTAGCTCGTGAGCTGATCCGCAAAGATGCTTACACTGAAGCTGGTACTATCGAAGTGACTGGTATGTGCGAGCAAGATGCTTGCGAAGAATGGTTTGACTTGACTAACAATCCTAGTCGTCAATCTGAGCGACTGACTCGTTATGGTCGTGGCCGTAGTGCCAGCGTTGGCGATATTGTGTTAGTCGAAGGCGAAATGTTTGTTTGCCGCTCTATGGGTTGGCAGGCACTGTAATAGGAGACTGTAATGGTACAGTTTGTTGTATACCAAGTAGAGTTCGGTGGCGATGTTGACGGCACTGGACCCGAGCGTTGGTTGGGTATGGAATTAGGTCGTTTCAACACCGAAGACGAAGCGTTGGATTTTGTTGACGACCAAAATGAAATCTGCGAAGTAATGATTGAATCTTAAAGAAAGGAGCATAGTATGGGTTACAATACGAAACATTTTGACCACGAAGCCCACTATGCTTCTAAGTCAACTAAAGAGCTCGAAGCACTGTTAAAGAAGGCAGAAGAGTTTGTACAAGAGCATCCTAAGTTCGAGTACAGCTGGCATAACGAGTATAGACAGAAACTTAAACTGCTGATTGCAGAACGGATCGGGAAAAAGAAATGAGCAAGCGTAAAATTGTATGCGAGAGTCTCGGGTCAGAATCGTTTTATGACATTCTGGATAGCAAAACTCCTGAGCAAGTGATAGAGCGTATGCAGGAAGTTCGTGCATACTACGGCGACCGCGATGTTTACTTTGATATTCAAAGCTACGGTTACGATGGCGGCAAAGAGTTGTATATGTACGAGCGCAGACTAGAAACTGACAAGGAATATGACAAGCGCCTTGCAGAAGAAAAGAAAGAAAAGGCTAAGGTGAAGGAAGCCAAGGCTATAAAAGAAGCAAAAGAGTTTGCAGAGTTTCAACGACTTCAAAAGAAGTTTCAAGGAAAGAGTGTGTTCAATGGCTAAACAAGTTGTTTATAAAGGTTTAGTTCTTATGCCCGGTAGTACTGCCCTTGAACTGTGGCAAGCCTGGCAGAAAGAAACCAAGGACCGCAATAGCGCACAAAAGAAGTTGGATCTACATATGAAAGATGTAGAGCAACGACACAAAGATTTACTAGAAAGGTACAAGTAATGCCGTTCATTGAAAATGTTCCGATGGCCGATATTCCGTACCGTCATCACCACGATGCAGGCATCAACAGTATGCTGATCCAAATTATGGACCCAGCTTGTATGTTCCCTACTCCTAAGCACCAGTTCAAGGAAGTGCATCAGTTTGAGTTTCTAGATGCAGAAGACTCTGACGGGTTCCCGGACGAAGCAAAGATTAGCGATGCCCAGGCTACTGAAATTGTTGCACTCCTGCAACGGGCACTGGATCAGCGTATGAATGTTGTTGTGCACTGCCACGCTGGCATTTGCCGAAGTGGAGCAGTAGCCGAAGTAGCAGGTATGATGGGATTTGACATTGTCGAAGGTCGTGTGCGTATTCCTAACTTGCGTGTCAAGCATAAGTTGATGAAAGTCCTGGGGTGGACTTACGATGCGGACGAAAAGCCTGATCCCGAGTCGTGGAGGTCAATGAAGTTCGGATGGGAATACTAATTGACCTTGACTGATTTTTCTGTTAAACTGTACTACCTTTAAGGAGACTATTATGAGTTATTCTGCAATTTATCGAGGCGCAACTGCTATCAACGAAGCAATGGGCCGTGTGTATTTTTATATGATGACGGCTGTGCTAAACAGCTTCGTCGTTAGTTATCTAGTTAGCCACAACAAAGCCTTGATGGCATTTTTGTTTGGCCCTGTTGTTAGTTGGGTAGTTTTACTGCTTCCCGTAGCGTTGGCATTTATTATTCCTTCTCTAATCGAACGAGCCAGTAAAGCCACAGCTATCTTGTGGATGCACGTGTTTGCGGCTGCAATGGGCCTAAGTATGTCGGCAGTGTTTGCAGTCTATACCGGCCTTAGTATTTTTAGCGCATTTATCGGCGCCGCAGTACTGTTTGGTGTTATGAGCATTTATGGCTACTTCACAAAAACAAGTCTCGACAGTGTAGGCAAGTATGCGTTTGTAGCATTGATTGCGATTATTATTGTGAGCATTATCAACCTGTTTATCGGGTCAAGCGTACTACAAATGGTAATTAGTGCTGTAGCTATCCTTGTGTTCCTTGCGCTTACTGCTTATGACACACAGACTATTCGCGAAATGGTTAGTGTAGACACTGATGCAAGTGTAGAAGTATTAGGTGCAATTACCCTGTATCTCGACTTTATCAACTTGTTTGTCAACTTGCTTCAACTGTTTGGTTCTAAGGAAGACTGATGACTTTCATTGTAAACGACCGGTGCATTGACTGTAAGTTTACGGATTGTGTAGAAGTGTGTCCAGTGGACGCCTTCTACGAAGGTCCTAATATGTTGGTCATCGATCCCGACAAGTGTATTGATTGTGCAGTGTGCGTACCCGAATGCCCTGCTGAGGCAATCTTGCCTGACACCGATGATGCTGCCTTTACACCCTTTGACTGGGTAGCGTTTAATACTAAGTATGCGGGTCAATGGAAAAAGATTGTCAAGAAAAAGGATGCACTACCAGATGCTCGGGAACTAATCGAAGTGCCAAACAAGTTAGAAAGATTTAAAGAATGAACAGCAGAATCAATGAACTTTTCGTACAGGCGCTAGATGCGGCTGTGCCCGAAACTTGGTCGACATTAAATCCTACACAACTATCAAAGTTTAAGGAAAAGTTTGCAGAACTGATTGTTCGGGAATGTATCGATAAGATCGAAACCTATCGTATTCCAGTTGGAAATAGCGCCTCCGGTGAATTAGCTTGTGAATGGACCTATGATGCTCTAAAAGAAATTCGGGACAATATTAAAGAAACTTTTGGAATCAAGTAATGTGGGCATATGATGAAAACGACGAGGATTCGTGGACGCAAGAAGAGCGTGATTCGAAATACCTAAGGGATAACCCTGGACTAGAATCCAGCTTATGGGCCGAGTGGGTAGGTGTTGTTTGCGGCTGGGACAAGATTCCTTTGCCGACATCCGAAGAGTGGGCCGTACTAAAGTCTAATTTTTATCACGGAAAGGCACCAATTGACTCGGTGGCCGAACTTAAAAAGATGAGAGAGAAATATAAAATGTCATACACTAAACAGCAATTAACAGACCTACTTAAAGATAACATCTGCCAGGTTACCTTTACTAAAGTAAACGGCGAACAGCGAGTAATGCCCTGCACTTTGCGAACAGAATCACTGCCTGCGATTGTTAAAGAAAGCACTACAAAGAAGGAACCAAATCCTAATACTTTAGCAGTATATGTAACAGACATCAATCAATGGCGCAGTTTTAGGGTAGACAGTGTCACAGATGTTACCGTAATTTGACCAATAAATCCAGAAGTGCTATAATACATTCATAGCGTAACAAAACAGGAGTTAGTTATGAGTGTTGATAAAATTTGTTCTGCAATTATTGCAGGTGGTTTGTCTAATACAGATCTTGACAAAGTTGCAGACGCACTTAGGTTTGCTCGCAGTCAATTGATCAAGAAGAACACAGGTCAGTTGATCCTCGGTACTAAGGTTAAGTTTACTAACTCGCGTACCGGCGCTATTGTAATGGGCGAAGTTAGCAAAGTTAACCGCAAGTATATCATTGTTCGTGCAGGTGCAACCAATTGGCGTGTTCCTGCTAATATGCTGGAGAAAGTATGAGCAAAGCAGAAATTCGCGTAGTGACCAACTCAATGGAGTCGGGCGACTGGGTCAAAGTGTTTTATTCTACTGACCTAATTTTTGAAGGTCATAGTATCACGCCACGAGACTTAGTCGATATCGTTAACAGTTTTTACAGTGATAACGGTGCTGAACTATTAGAAGTAACCGACGAGCAAATGGAAGAAATGTAAATGACTGCTATTACCAATCTGATCATTGTAATGATGCCTGTTATCGTAATGGGACTGGCAATCATTATCAAGGATGGAGTCTAAAATGAACGAACGAATTAAAGAACTTGCTAAACAGGCTGATATTAAGTTAGACTACTTTGGATATGGTGTTGATATCGATGGCGGTAATCCTAATGTTTCAAAGTTCGCCGAGTTGATTGTTAGAGAATGTATGGAACTTACTAAACAATGTTCTACAGGTAACGGCATACACGATTTGTTTGCCGATGAAATCATTGCAGAACATTTCGGAGTTGAAGAATGAAAAATCGTTATGGTGATGAATATAGTTTTGAAGCAGTAGATGCAAACACCTATACTATTGTAGGTGAGCTCAAGTACTGGCGGTTTGGTGGTAAGGAAGGCCAGCCTCGAATGGATATGAGTGACTTAGGTTTTGTAGACCCAAGTGGTGGCCCTTTTATCTCTGTGGGTATGAAGATCGAAGGGCGAGAAATTACTAACATTAGTGCCGAGGGCAATCTCGACGGCCAACCTGTGATCATCTTCCAAGTAGCATAATTATGTCGCAAATCGCACTAGATCGGGCGCTCGCTGTGGCGTTAGCTGCTTTCCGAGCCAACGGTAACAACTATGTGAAAACAAACAGTTGGTACAATGGTATGGAAATTGACGGACGCCCAGTAGAGCCTAACCTAGTAGTAGCCAAACGCCTGTTGGCAGATGAAGGCTACGAGCCCGGTGCTGAAGACCTTAAGTGTGCTGAAGAGATGCGCGAGCACTTTAAGGGCTTGCTACTCAAGAAGCTAACAGGCGAGATCAAAGACGGCACTTTCTTTGACAAGATGATTGTGCTGGCTAATCGCGAAACTGTAAGTAAATTTGATCTAGGTATTGTTTGCTATATGCCTGGGCACTACTTTAAAGAACTCAAGCAAGAGCATATCCGCGAAAGTCTCGAAGCACTGGATAGCAGCCACTTCGGACAAGTAGGTGAAAAGGTTAAATTGGACATTAATCTTGTTGACTACAAAATTCTTCCAGCGTATAATTCTTACTTGTACACTGCAAAAACAGGCAGTAACATTGTTAAATTTTTCAGTAAAGCTGATTTTAGGAGCGCCGGCGGCAAGTTCGCAGTCAGTGCACGTGTTAAATCTCATACAAAGGACAAATATGGCAACCTAGTTACCGAATTGAATTATGTAAAGACTCAATAATTTTTAACTTTTTTAACTTTAATTTTTCAATTTTTTAAACAGGAGAACATAATGTTCGTTATCGTAAAACAATCCAAAACCCTTCCTTCAACTATCAAAGCCGATATGGCTTATGCAGGTCCTGCCTGTAATTGGGCAGGTGTAGAACCCGGTCGTCAATATGACGAGCGTAAGGCAGCAGAAGTAGACGCTGCCTATCTACAGCGCTCAAGCGCAGCCGAGTACAAGGTTTACGAACTAGCGTAAACCACTCAAAGTAAGGCAGTAACCTGCCTTACTGGTTAGACTTTTAAATACTTGTATGAGATCTGTTGTAATATTCGGCCAAGGCTATGTTGGCTCTGCATATAAGTTTTTGCTAGAGCAAGCGCACAGTATTGTTCCGGTAGATCCTTACAAAGGTATCGATCCACACATACATTGGAATCTAACTACGGATTTCTTTGTATGTGTAGATACTCCATCTAGTCCAGACAACAGTTGCGATACTAGTGCAGTTGAGTCTGTACTAGACCAAGTATCCGAAAATGTATTAGTCAGCTTAAAACTCGTGTACATTAAAAGCACAGTGGATCCTAAATCAGCTAGACGATTGCAGGACAAGTACAGCAACTTGGCCTTGGTGTTTAATCCTGAGTTTCTTACATCTAAAAATAACTTAACAGATGTAGTAAAACAGAATAATGTTATTCTAGGGTGCGATCCAGAACACCGGCCATTGTTAGAGTGGTCTGTACATAACTTGTGGAAACCTGTACTACCAGCCGCTAAGTATTCGATTACCGACATCGAAACAGCCTGCTTAGCCAAGTACACTGTAAACAGTTTTCTAGCAACTAAGGTTACTTTCTTTAATCAAATTAGAGAAATTGCCGAAGCGTTAGGTGTATGTTATGAAGAAGTTGCATACTTAGTGGGAAATGATGCTAGGATCGGCCAAGGGCATACTGCTAGTCCGGGCCCCGATGGCAAATACGGATGGGGAGGTCACTGCTTTGAAAAAGACATTCCTGCGTTGATAAAATCAGCCCAGGATGCCGATGTCAGCACAGACTTCCTGAGTAATATGTTAGCAGTTAACTCGAGGCATAGACGCAATGGCTGAAGAAGTTTTTTACAAAAAACAAGGCAGGAAATATGTTCCTGTTTCATATTATGACTCTAACGCTTTAAACGGTGTCCCGCAAGGTGCTACGCTAATTGTCAAACAAGGGCACTTGACAATGCGCAAGTATGATGTAGACATTGAGAGTGCTCCGTTAGTTGCCGCAGTAATGAGTATGCAGGACCGAGTGTCTAGTGCGATACACAAGGAAACAGAAGCAAGGCCGCACACTAGACAGTTAACAGAACAAGAACGAGACGACTGGCAAAAGTTAATCGATAAACACGGCGAATCGTTTAGATATATGGAGTACGCTAGTTGCAGAGAGATAGCAGAAAACTTGCTAACAGAACTGCAAAAAGATGTAGAGAAAGCACACACTAACCCCAGTGTTAAAGAAGCATTCGAACACTATAAATTTTTACTAGCACTAACAGTCAAAGAACAAAATGAACAAGTATTATAACGAAGAAGGCAAAGTAGCAGTATTGTACAGCCCGGGCTTTGGTGCCGGCTGGTGGACTTGGAATACAGAATACGAGGATATGATTTATGATCCTAGCATTGTGTCTATCCTATTGAGCGAGGGCACATCTAACGAAGACAAGCTGAAAGAAATCTCCTTGCATTGTGCACTCAAGTATCCAGATGCTTACTTGGGTGGAGCAGATGACTTGACTATTGCCTGGCTTGCTCCGGGAACCTTATTTCAGATTGAAGAGTACGATGGTAGCGAAAGTTTAAGCCTTGCTGACCGTCAGGTATGGAATGTAGCGTGATTTGACACTTAATTCGTTAAGTGCTATTATAACTATACCAACCACTCAATCAGAAAGGAGCCCAAAATGGCAGAAGTCAAACTAAATGGTCTGTACAAAGTTACAATGACCGAGTATGAAAGAGGCTACGGTCAGCGGGATATGGGCACTAAGTTCTTCGATAACGAAGCAGAAGCCAAGGCATTTGTTGCAGAATACAACAAAGATCCAGGCGATCCTGATTGCTTTTACAGAGCAGACTACAGAAAAGTAAACTAAAGTACTACTTTTAGCCCTTGCAACGGGGCTTTTTCTTGTTCAAAATTTGCTCAAATATTCAGTTTGGCAGTATAATACACACATAGCGAAACAAAACAGGAGTGCTAAATGATTGCAAAAGAACTTGACACTAAGTCCGCTGGGCAATTTGCTTGGGTTGCTGCTCGTGATGCTCGTATGCGCAACTATGCAAACAGCACCCTGTACACTGACGCACAAAAGCACAAAGCAGAGCGCATCAAACTAATCCTCGAGATGGTGTATTCTGCAAAACAAGTACACATTAACTATCGTAAAACTTTCGTTGCAATTAAGGTCGATAATGGCCGTATTCGTGACGCAAAACTGCTGAAAATTGCCGAAAACGACTGGGCAAACGAAGGTATCACCAAGCGAGTGTCCGATCAAGGCATTGTGTACCGTTTCCAATAATTGCCCAATAAATCCAAAACTGCTATAATACATTCATAGCGTAACAAAACAGGAGTCGACGATGAGCAAGAAAGATTGGACCGTTGCAGTTTACAAAGCTGACAAGCGTTGCAAAGCTGGCGAGCGTTTTGTTGCCAAGTATCCGTTCTCAGGTATGGATCGTGCCGCTGTTGAGCGTGAACTGCGCGAACTCACTGCTCAACTGTATCCTAAAAAGGATGGCTGGCGCTTTGATGTGCAAGAGCGTTATATGACTGTTAAGAACCTAATGACTGGCAAGGATGTGCAAATAGAAGCCGACACTCCTTGGTGTTGCAATCCTGCTAGCGAAACTTTTTGGAGTATGTGAAATGAAACAGCGTGGCTTTACCCTTATTGAACTAATGATTGTCATTGTTATTTTAATGACAGTCGGAATGGTGGCACTTGGTGTAGTGAATGGCACTACCCCCGGCAACTCACTTAGCTTTGGCGTTAACGGTATGACTGAAATGCGATGCATTGATGGTTATAAGTTTGTTATCGGCGAACACGGGCAAGCTCGGCAAGTAATGGACGAGTTCGGCAAAGGTGTTAAGTGCAGTCTAGTTGCTCCTGGCAAGCCTGGTCAATTTGGTACAATGTGAGGCTAATATGAACATCCACACTATCCGCGACAACCTGAAGAACACAATCAAAGGCAAAGAGGCATATCTAGAAGAAGTCCGCAAAGCCCGCGAGCAACTGGCCTCCGTGGAAGGAGTGGGAGCCGCCGGACAGGATTCCGCCCTGTTTGCCACGCAAGAGTTCCTGAAGATCAACATCAACGAACTCAAAGTGATCTTGTTCGATGTGGAGAAGTGTTGCGAGAAGAATGCCTACGATAGTTGGCGCGACAACCCAGATCGTAGTGGTGGACAATTCACCCAAGATGAAATTGACAATGCAACTCGCTGGAACTAAGCAATGAAAGCAAAATACATTATCATCAAGCAAGGTTCTTTTGAAGTTCCTTTCTTGTTCAGTGATTTGAACCAACACGCTGAGGTTGCTGCTCGTATGGGTGGTGTTGATAAAGTGGTAGGTGCCGGCTTCTATGGTCTCGATGGCGACCGATACTTTTGCTATGGAGAAAGCATCAGTTGTAAAGTTAAGAGCCGTGGCGAAGTAGACGAGAAAATCCTAAACCGGCTGCTGGGAGTTGATTATGATTGATCCGAAACAAAAGTACAGCACTATTACATTTCGCTGGCGTACCCGCAACAGTGAAGACCAATGTACACTGCACGATCGCACATACGACGAAGCATTGAAGGTTGCTAAAGTATTTGGTTATGTTGAACCCAAATGGTACAAGCCCTGGAGTTGGGCTAACTACTTGTTTGTTCAAGCCGACTATTGAGGTGTAATATGAACGGACGATTCGTACAACTTGCATATCAAGCGAAACTATTCAATGGGCTACCGGCACCATTTAACGAAGTGGAAAAGTTTGCTGAGTTGATTGTTAGAGAGTGTATTGACATTGCTTACAAATACGATGAACCCAAGTTGTCAGGACCTGGTATGATTATTGGGAACAGAATCGAAGAACATTTCGGAGTTGAAGAATGAACGAACGAATTCTAGAACTTGCTGAACAGGCTGGATTGAAGCAAAGAGTATGGAATTCTTTAGGTAAAGAATTGCCTATGTGGCAAGAAGATCCAGACAACCCAGGGTTGGAAAAGTTTGCAGAGCTGCTGTTGAAAGATTGCATAGCAGTGTGCGATGAAACTAGAAAATCTTATTTTAAATATCGCAAGGGATCTGATGATTTTCAAGATAAGAATATCTATGCAGAAGGCGAAGCCGCAAGCGATGTAATCAAATACAAAATTAAGAAACATTTTGGGATTAAATGATGATCAAGGATTCCGTTGAGTACAAGTTGATTGCCAGGCATTACGGCGACAAGTGTGCCAAGCGTAGCGGTGTTCCGTTGATTAATCACATCGACGAAGGCTTGCTCATTCTCAAAGAGATTGGTGCAGTTGAGACTACGAAAAAAGCATTTTGCTTGCATCCGCTTTTCCAAGCAGACGAGGACTTGTTAGAAAACTACTATATGGCAAGTTTTGTCGAACCATACGTCTTGCTTTTAACAATGGAATATCGTAATATTGCTAATGCGTATCTAAGCGACAAGATTGATACAGACTGGCCACTAAAGCTGAGTCCTATACTCGAAGTCAATGAAATGCTGATTGCTGATAAGGTGCAGAACAGAAAAGACTTTATCACTTATCACTATTGCACTCACGAGCGTAAGGACGAGCTTGCAAGGTATTTCAACAAATGGCTAAATGCTTTGAATGTTAGTCCCGATACTTATATGAATCTATGCAGGAAGATTGACCTTGAACGAGCGACTTAAACAACTGATGTTAGAAGCAGGGTATGCTGCTCCTGAGTTAGCCGGCCGCGCTAACAAGCTAGCAGAGTTGATTATTCAAGATTGCGTTGATATTCTCGCAGGGTATCGTGGTAAGGTGATATGGCTAAATGAAGAAGAAATGCACCGACATCCTATCTATGTAATTCAAAAACATTTTGGAGTTGAATAATGCTATATGTTGAATACAAATGGGCCAACCGCCCCGGGCGCATAGGCATATTTCGCAAGAGCAAACGAGTTGGCATCAGGTCTAAGTTTGTTCGAGGAAGCCAACCAGGACTAGCCCGTTGGAAGATTTCTATGGGTGAATACAAACCACACGAATTCTTTGCCATCCTATCGTTTGATAACCTTAGCAACTGGACAGAGAATAGTCCACAGTGTAATCCTAGATTGCAAGCAGCATACGATAGGCATAGATTTATGCGCGGCAATATTGCTCGACGATACATTGAACGATTAAAAGGTTTAAGATGAACAAAAATGTACAACAACTTGGTATTCAAGCAGGACTAATTTCCGACACACCTAACGGCTTTGACCGTACTCAACTAACTGTCGCTGAAAAAGAGTTTGCAAGGCTTATTGTAGAGCAGTGTAGACAAGTGTTAACAGAAGTATACAGACAAACACCCCTGGAACAGTGCGGATATTTGCTACACGCAGACGAAGAAATCGCAGAATTTTTCTACTGTACTGCTCCGTAATTTGACCGAAAAAGCGTTTGGCAGTATAATACTTGTAATGCGTTAAACAAGTAAGGTATGTGATGTCAAACTTTGTGGCTTTCCGATTCACTGATAACGATTTCCACGGCGCCCTGAGGGCTGCTGTAGAGTATGTTGCTAACCATCGAGACGAAGAACTGTCTGTCGAAGCCTGGAAAGAGTTTGTTATCCGTGCTACTACTGCTTTTTCAAACCTGTCCCGAATCAGCGATTGGGGTTTAAAAAATCATACTTATGTAGGCCGCGAATATTTCGACAAGTGGCTAACTGTTAAGGAAGTTAAAACAATCGACGAACTAGGCGACGATTTTGAAGGCTATGTGTTTGACAAGAATACTCTGGATGTCTTTTACCAAGGATACTAATGTCAAACTTTATAGTGAAACTTAACAACCGTCATAAGTTGTTCAAAGCTCTTGGTATGACACACGCCTGGCGTTTTCCTGACTTTAGTTCCAATGCTGCTACTATTTCGGAAATTGAGCAATACTTGCGAAAAACATACGGGAACCAGGAATGGGGCTGGATGTACGGTGTAAAAAATCGCTGGGACTTTAAACAAAAATGGGCCACGCACTGGAGCAAACCAAGTAAGTCTCAAACTCGAGTTTACTGGATCGGTATTAAAGAACCAGAAATGGCAATGATGGCGGCACTCAAAGGCTTGCCAGTTTAAGGAGAAATTTATGAGTCAAATTACTGTTTGGAAATGTGATAATACTGGCAAACTGTTCGAAGACAAGGACAAGTACCAAGCTCATCTGCGCAAGCTGGCCCGCGAACGCAACACCAAGCGCAAGCTAACAGTTGTCGAAGCCGAAGCAGACGCTTGGTGGGCCCGTGCATACGAAACTGAAATGACTATCCAGGAGTGGAAACAGTTTGTCATTAACAACCAAGCTCGTTTCTGGGCCGAGGCTGCTAAAGCAGATCCGCACGATTGGAGTTATGTCGGTAAGTCCCACAATCGCCGCAAGAGTGGTGTCTACTGCCCTATCCCCGAACTACTCGAGTTCACCACATTCGATGTTCGATGGAACCCTGCCGTTAGCAATAGCCACAGTTGTCCGCATAACGGAGTGACTAACTGGGGCGGCAAGGAACAGATTGATGGTCAGCTTGCTCCGCGCAACTACCCAGGCTGGAGTGGTCGTGTCGAATGGATCGTTAAGTGGCCTGAAGAATGGGACGGTGTCTACCTCGGTAGCGACCTGTTCAAAGGCTTATTTGGTCAAGGTGGTCGGCAGAGAGCTCACACTGGCACAGGCGGCGGTGGTATGCGTTACAACGAAAAGCACAAGTGCCACACGCAGAGTTTCGGCTACGACTTCCGTATGTATGCCGCAGACTGGCCGGGTATGGCTCGTGCTATTGCTAAGGAGCAAATGATGCAAGTTCTCAAGGGTGAACGAACTTCGATTGACTGGGCAGAAGCTGCGCTATGAAAGACTATTTAGACCAGGAGTTAGCAGTAGGTGACTTTGTGATTTTTATGCAACAGCACTATCGAAAGTTCGGGCTAGCTAAAGTCACAAAGTTTACCAAGACTAAGGTACGTGTCAAGTGGGGCGAAAGCCAATGGTCAGAGCTACTTCAAGCACCTGATCAGTTAGTCAAAGTCACAGGCGAAGAAGTGTTTGCCTATGCTCTTAAACACGGAGTGACATTTTAATGAGTCAAGATATTGTAGTAGGGCCAGCGCCGTTACCTGCTGATGTCGAGGTCTTATTGTCCGATCTTATTTCCCGGGTAGGGGAACGATACGAGTTCTTAAACGGCGAAACTGCGGCATTTTGGCACTTACATTTAACACTAACCCAGCACTTAGGCGAAGGTAAAAAATGAACGAACGAATTAAAGAACTTGCCGGCAGGCTGTGGAGAGTTCATCCATCTGATATTGATGCGATGGGTCTAAAAACTCGTACAGAGTTTTATGAACACGAACTAACAAAGTTCGCCGAGTTGATTGTTAGGGAATGTATCGGATGTTGTGAACAAGTTATTAGTGATCCTGTCCCTAAATCAGTTGACACTTGGCTTAACGGTGGTTCTCAATGTATTGACCAGATTAAACAACATTTCGGAGTTGAATGATGAACAAACTAACTTATGATGAATGGCTTGAAAAATGTGGCGGGAAGTTGAAAGATAATCAATTTCAAACTGCACACGAAATGATATCCGATTTTCAAAAATTTCACGGACTATCTTTACAAAACGAAATTGATAAAATAAACCAATATGAATATCAGTTATACCTGGAACGATTTGACGCAGGAATTGAAGAATGAACGAACGAATTAAAGAACTTGCCAAACAGACTGGTATTTGGTTTGTGACCCCTAGAGAAGATTTGCTCAGCGATTTTGCTGATCAGATGGTGAAGAAGTTCGACGACATTCTGTTGTTGCAGTATTTAGATTGTATTGGTAACAACGATAAGAAGTCAGCCGAACTGATTGAAACGATTCGTAATAAAACAAAAACATATTTCGGAGTTGAAGAATGACACTCGAATGTTCCTGGGAAGAGTTTAAGCATCGTGTCAAAGAGTTCGACCTTGCGGCGCCCACTTTAAATTTTAATGAACTTGACAATGCGTTTAAAGCATTGGCATTGAGTTATCTAGGTATGCGTGAGGAACAATGGCGAACTAGTGCTGCTATCGCATTGAAGATGGCAACCACAACTTTTATCAAGCGCGGGGCAGAACTGGAGTTAACCAGTGTTGACTGATAAGTTAGGTTATACTTTTACTGTAGGATGTCGTGTTGTCCGTGCTATTGAGATAGGTGTGTTAGACATTAGTACAGTCACAGCAATTACAAATAGCAACTTATATCTAAACGATAGTAAAGTTCCTATTAGACACCCAAAGCGATTATTAATTATCAACCACGATCCTCTTACGAAAATGATGGATGATCACAACAGGAGTATAGACAATGAATGATCACGATAAGGGCAATCTAGAATTCCTAATGAGCCTGCGCACAGAGCAGGACTGGAACGATTGGTGGGAAGCTACTACAGAGGACGATCACCAATATGCGTTAGAACTAATTGTTGCCGCAAGACTTGAGCTAAGTGTGCGCACCTATGAGTTATTAGATGAAATTCCCGCCGGAGAAGAAGACTTGACTCTTGCAAAGCAAGTGCTGTCACGCTATACTTTAACTAACAAAGGTATAAGCAATGGCAATTACAATGAAAAGAACAAGCGAGCGTGAGTGGCTTAGAAAGCACTGCGAAAATGTTCAAGTACATCAACGGCAGAGGCCGCAGTATCATCCTGCAAAGTTATGGGGCGATCCGATGGACTCGTATACTACAGTTAACTACAGTGTAGATACTGAAGAAGTGTATGTCGTTACTATGTCTAAACGAGAAGTAGAATACCTTGCACAGTTAGAGGATGCAATGTATGACACCAGGGACTCATATGCTTCTTACAATAATCCTTGGGGCGAAAACCGTGCAGAGGCCTGGATCAAGCAGCAAATGGCCGAAGAGGACAAAGAAGTTGCATTGAGAAAAAAGTATCCTACACTGCAAGAAGCCTGGGATCAGTATCAGTTTGTTAAGAAAATGTTAGGGGAATAAATGGCACAACGAGCTAATTATTGGAGTTGCAGTAAGTTTGCAGACTGGGTCCGCGGCACTCCTAAACTACGAGCAGGCACCGGGGATGAATGGCTAGATTGGCGTGAGGCTGCGAAACTAAAAAGCAATATCCGATACTGGATTGCCGAAGAAGCATTAGACGCCATCCAGAACTTTATTTGGTGGCCCGTAGATAAAATTTATGATATTAAGTACTATATTAATAACCGTTGGATTACTCGCACTCATAGTCTTACCGCTCACTCTCGCGACATCAAACCAGGCGAATGGCGCGACGTGGGCAACCGGTTCCTTCCTTGCCTCTTTAACGAGCTACAAGAATTCGTAGAAACAGAACTTGCCTGGTGGCATATTGCGTGGGCAGACAAGGACGCTAAAGACAAATACTCAGCACCTTTCTGGGCAACTGGTTGGTTCCGTTGGCGTACTTGGCGCTGTCCGGAAGCAGGCATTGACAATCTCAAATGGCAAATGGCACTTACTTTAGATGAGTCTTGGGGAGTTGCTCTCGGCGACAAGGACTACGGCAAGCCAACCCGACAAGCTATCGCCGCTAAAGAAATATACGATTTGTATATTTGGTGGACTGAAGTTTATCGCACTCGCCCCGATCCCCACGACGCTAGCGGATGGAGTGCTTATTGCGATGCCAAGCGACAGTTAAACCCAGACGACACAATGTCACTGTTTAGCAATAAGAACGAGTCTAAGCAACTTAAAAAGCAAGGAGATCGTGCACTTAAATTGACACGAAAAATCGAAGCACAATACGAGCGAGAAGACGAAGCTATGATGATTCGGTTGATTAAGATTCGCAACAGCCTGTGGACTTGATATGTGGCGGTTGTGGGCAAAAGCAATAGGTGAAAAGGCATCTGACGACAACAAAGAAGCAGATCGAGTAGCCTGGATTAGAACATTTTTAATAGTGCAAGCAGTTGTTACCAATTGCTTTATTATAGCTAATGCTATTAGGCATTGGTAACAAGGAGACTAAGATGGACAAAGAATGGTTAGAAAAAGTAGAGACTGCTAAGAAAGTCTACGAAGAAATGTATGCGCATCAAGCGGCTGCTGTGAATACATTTGTACGGTGGCTGTATCAAGTATATGGGATCGTGCCACCGAATGACAAGGATGCTGATAATGGAAGTAACTAACATTATATCTAAGATGGCTAGAATAGTAGACCGTTTAGTTGAACTAGAAGACTTACAAGCTACACGAGGACACAATTCGGTAAGATTAGAAGAACAATTAGATTTACACAACGAGCTAATTAAGTTATCATTAAAGTCTATTGAAGGAATACGAGATGCTAGGATGGTTTAAGCGTAAAATTGTAAAGTGGGCTAGAAGTGATCAACAAGTTGCCGAAGAAGCTATGATTGGTTCGGTTAGGTCTACTAGGAATATGGCTACTAGCAGGCTTAGGACCAGTTCCGATAGCGATGATATTCAAACCGACGAAGTGTTTACTTTTAAAGTCTGGAAAGCCGGTGGCGGACACCTTGTTGAATTTCGTAGTTACGACAGGCAAAAAGATAGGTCTAACAATCGCTTGCATATTATCAACGACAGTGAAGACTTTTCTGCAGAACTAGGTAAAATTGTTTTTATGGAATTAATGAGGTCATAATATGAGCACAGACAATAATGATACACCAATGAAAGTAGTGTTTGCTGAAGGTTGTTTCGACAACTTCGAAGGCACACAGGAAGAGCTAGATCAACTGCTATCCGAAATTAATCGTATGGTTGAGACTGGCGAAATATTCGAGAAAAGTCGACCACTAGACATTGATAGCTTAGACGAAGACGAGCTAATTGAACTAGCACAAGCTATGGGTTTAGACCTTACAGAGTTCGGTGCTGAAATTCCGGCAACTAAAAGAAACTTACAATGAAATATCAAGCGCCTGCTCAGGGAATTATGTTGCAGAAAGACTTTGGTACTAGCAAGAACTTTAAAGTAGAATGCGATTGCTCAAGTGATGATCACGCTGCTCATATGTGGATTGAGCTCAGTGATGATAAAGAAATGAAATGTGTAGAAGTTAGCTTCTACGTGCACACCTGGACTCCTTTATGGGAAGGATGGAGCACAAGACTACGAGCAGTCTACGAAATATTGTTTAAAGGTGTGCACAAGCAAGAACACCATATGATACTGGACAAACAGAGTGCACTGAACTTTGCCAAAACAATTATTAAAAATGTCAAGGAATTAGAAAAATGATAACAGTACACGCCGAAGTAGAAATGGGCCTAAACGATTCCGGACAAGTAGTGTTAAGTACACCCGACTGTGATAACTTGGGTGGCAGAGACTTAGTTGATATGGTTAAAGAGTATTGTAACTTATTTTCATTTGATGACGGAATTCTATCTAGTGATTGCATTGACCTAGTAGAACTGCTAAAATCTAAACTAGAAACAAGTTTGTTAATTGTAAATGACCACTTAGTTAAGACAAGACAATATGAGCTACAGTCGTTGGAGTAATAGTGTTTGGTACAGCTATTGGAGTTGTTACAGCGGGCCAACTGTTAATGAGCAGGTCCTTTGCTTACTGCATCGTGCTGGCAAAAGAAAGGATTGGACTTTGGAAGAGTTATTAGACTTAAGAGTCGTTGATATTCAAGCATATTACGATTGCTCTATTACAGAAGCAGAAGAAGCAGGCTCTTATATAGAACAATTCATCACTGATATGTCTGCGATGACCGATAGCGAATGTGCTAAACAGTATCAACAAATGTTAAAAGACGAATTTGGAGTAGGGAATGATTAAAGGTATTACAGGTGGCGCTGGAGTAGTTTGCAATCACGGATATAGCAGTTATCCTTATATTTCAACCAATCACCAAAATCCTATGCACGGTATGATTAGACTGAATGGGCAAGACCTGCAGGTATATGATGGTAGCAACTGGCTTAGTTTAGGCGGCGCATACCCTACTATAGACTTGGCCCCAGACGTGCAGGTTGCAGTCAATTGGGCCAAGGACAAAATGCAAAAAGAACAGCGCATTAGAGAACTAGCAGACAAGCATCCTACTGTCAAGGCTGCACTAGATGCACTAGAACAAGCAGAACAAGAGTTAGTACTTATTGCTGAATTATGCGGGGCTAGCACTGCTTGACCATAAATTCAAATTCCTATATAATACTAGTAATTAAACAGGAGTTTGGAATGCGTAAATTCATTGCTACTATTGCACTAGCCTTTTTAAGCACATCTTCTTGGTCAGGCTTGTTTACTCCTGATGCATATGACAAAAAACACGCCGAGTCTGTGCTCAAACGCAGTGTATACTACACTCCTGGTTGGGGCGCAGTGTACAAGGAGCGTTGGGAAGAAATCGTAAAAAACGACCCAAATACTCGCGCAGTGGCAATTCACTTTCACGGATGTGGCGGACTTGGATTCTTGGAATCTAAGGTAGCAGCATTTTATATTCAGCGCGGCATTGCTGTAATCACTCCTGATTTTGTAGCTCGTCCCGGTAATAAAACAGGTTGCCCGGGTGTATACGGTGATGCAAGAACTATGCTCAACGGCGGACACCAACGCAGTCAGGCCTACACATATTCTGCCCGCAATCCTGAGCGTATGACTGCACGAACAGATGACCTCGAAGCCGTATTGTCTTATGTCAAATCAGTCACTGGGAAGCCTGTCCTGATTAGCGGACATTCTGAAGGTGCTAGGACATCTTATCACTTTAACCGAGTAGATTCACAAGTTGCTGGCATTGTGTTACATAACCAAAGCTGTAGCCCACGTTATGACCATATATTCCAATTGCCTACTAGTTATAAAACTTTCCAAGTAGTAGAAGATTCGGATCCTTGGGCAGACGGAAGTCAAGATTGTAGTCATCATTTTAAAGGCGAAGATCGACAAAACTTGACACTGTTGCGTCAATCAGGTTATAATCACGATCCTATTGCTAATCGAGAAGTTGCTGAAAAATTAACCGACTGGATTAATACCTTGTTGGGCGGGCCGTGGAAGTTTAGGCCGGCATTAGAAGTAGAGTCTATCCTTCCTGCTATACAAAAGAATTTTGAGATCAAAAATGAAACTAGCACTAGCAAGTGACCTGCACTTAGAATTTGCAGGCCTAGAAATAAAAAATGAACAGGCGGCAGACGCACTGATCCTAAGCGGCGACATCTGCGTAGCCGAAGACCTTAAGACTGAACTGCCTAGTGAGTTTGACATCGAGCTAGCTTGTTTGTCTGGTAAGAAGAAAAAGTATGCTGTTGCTTACAAGTTCTTCGAACAGGCCTGCGCAGAGTTTCCTAAAGTGTTTTATGTCGCCGGAAATCACGAACACTATCACGGCAACGTCGACAAGACTTTTAAAGTCCTAAAGGAAAAGCTGCCTTTCCCTAACCTACACATTATGGAACGGGATTGTGTCACCTTAGGCGACTTTTTAGTAGTAGGTAGCACATTGTGGACCAACTGCAATAATATGGATGCACTGACATTCTATCATCTTAAAGCAATGATGAATGACTACCGCGTGATTAAAAAGGGCGAGGACTATAGGCGATGGACTCCCGAAATGAGCGCCGGTGAACACGTCAAGAACCTACAATACTTGCGTCTGTGTGTACTGCAAGCTAGAGAAGAAGGCAAGAAGGTTATTGCTATCGGACACCACGCTCCTACTAAACTAAGCTGTAGTCCAGAATACAAAGACGACCATATTATGAATGGCGGGTACTCGAGCGATCTGAGTGAGTACATCTTGGACAATCCTGAGATTGTGCTGTGGACACACGGTCATACACACGACCCATTTGACTACACTGTAGGACAGTGCAGGGTAGTTTGCAACCCAAGAGGGTATATGGGCTACGAAACAAGTGCTAACAACTTTCAGCTAAAGTATATTGAGGTTTAAATGAAAATCGGTCTAAGTTTAAGTAAGTGTGTTAAAGACATCGCCGACGGTGTTGTAGATCCTTCTGATGTGCTAGTCATTGTTACTGGCACTATGTTTGACTTTAAAAGCAGCACAGCCTGGGACAGTATTTGGAATGGATATGCATATGGCCCTTGGTATGGGCACGAGCACGACGACATTTACGCTATTGTAGAAAAGCTGTATTACGATGGTAAACTGCATATGCCTCGCAACTTCGGCGGGTACCCCCAACCTGCTCGAACTGGCGAGCATTGGCTAGAAACTATCCTGGACCCTGCATTTACAAATATGACAGAGTCTGAATTAGATGCGTGGAACCAGTTCAAGTTTATCAGTGGTCTAAGCGGCAAAGTGGTAAGTATTTAATGCTGTCTAAAGAACATTTTAAAGTATATGCATTACTGCCAATAATGCATATTATATTACTATACGGGCTATTCACCACTGAGCATTTAGAATTTGTTCTATTATGCGGACTCGTACTGTACTATCCGTTGCATCACTTGGGTAATGGCATCGGGTACCATAGACTGTTTGCCCACAGGTCGTTTGAACCAAAGTCGTGGTATCCGTATCTAACTACATTTTTATCGTCTATTAGCTTTTTCGGTAGCCCAATGGAATATGCGCTAGTGCACAGAATACATCACAGTAATTCCGACAGGGCAGGAGATCCGCATAGTCCAGTCCACGGTAGAGTACACGCTTACATTACTTGGATGACTAGGTTTAACCCTTCTGTAAAACAATATCTTATTGTCAAGGATCTAGGAAAGAAATACCCCTGGATGATAGCTTTTAACAAATATGAATGGATTGTTCCTATTGTATTTTATTTGATTCTGTTTTTAATTAGTGCTACTGCGGGATATATTGTGCTACTTGCAAGTCTACTGAGTTTACACGCAGCATTATCTGTAAATGCATTTGCACACGCCACTTCGATTCCTATAGGAGAGCGAGACGGCTCTATAGATAGTTTATGGGCTGCACGACTAATTAGTCCTATTTTCTTACACCGTCATCATCATAGTATCGGAAACGAATGGGACTACAGTACACCTTACTATCGGGACCGATGGGCTTGGGTTATTGAACATTTTTTAATGGAGAAGAAAGATGCGTAAACTAGTTGCAACATTAATACTAGCAGTGTCATTACCGGCCTGCGCACAGCATCACCACTACGGACACCATCATCACGGCAGCGGCAGCTGGGTAGTACCTGCTATCATCGGAGGAGCAGTGGTATACGGAATGACTCGCCCTAGTCAACCTGCTCCTGTTATTGTGCAAACACCTCCTGCTTCTGTTGCTGGTGCGCCTGTGGTAGTACCCAAATATCCAGGAGCAACTCCTAATATGTTAGGTACTGTTTGGCAACAAGATTGGCGCTACGATCAGTTCTGCAACTGCTACCGCCAATTCCTAGTACAAGTGCAATAAGACTGTTGACATTGTCCTAACAACTTTATATAATTAACTTAATGCGCTAGTAGCCCGTAAGGTAAGGGCAGCTGATTCTAAACCAGAGTGTAGCAGGTTCGATTCCTGTCTAGCGCACCAAATATATGACCTTAGAAGAAGCCATTAAAATTCGGGATAGTTTAAAAGAACTTACTGCGGATGTAGAATACTTTAACTGGGGTCCGAGTTTGGAATTTGCAAATCAGCGCAAACAACAAGCTCTTAAAATTATTGAGAAAGAAATTAAACAATTGAAATCTCAGTAAATAAATTTGTGCACAATGCACAAACCAACACTCTTTAAATTAATATGCGTTTAGAGTGTACGCAGTAAAAGGAAGAAAAATGATGTACAATCAAAAGCTGGTCGCCTCCATCAAAGTAAAAGGCAAAATCCTTCGCGAATTCAAGGATACTGTCTATATTCCATTCTCAAGCGAATATAGCATCTTACTAAAAAACCTCAATACTGTACGAGCTGTCGTTAATGTATTCATTGACGGTGAGAATGCCGTCCCTGGTGGACTTGTACTGAGTGCCGGCCAAAGCGTTGACTTAGAACGCTGGATTAAAAACGGAAATCTTAAAGAAGGAAACCGCTTCAAGTTTATTGAGCGCACTACTGCAATTGAAGATGGTCCTCGTGGCATTAAAGAAGAAGACGGCTTAATTCGTATTGAATACCAATTTGAAAAACCTCCTATGAAGGTCAGTGAGCTACCTGACTGGCAACGCAAACAAATCTTCGGACCTATGTTTGGTGATCACGGTGGTATCGTCGGAAGCACCAATACAAGCGAGTATCCCGGAGTCACAGACAAGTACAGCAAGAGTACTACAGCCGGCTGGATTCAAGCTAGCGGTGCAACATTCAGTCAAGTAAATGTAGGTGGTGTTTTACGTGGCGTCGACTATAGTCAAAACGGCTCTGCAACTGCACAGGCTGCAAGTGCCCAAGTAGACAAGTATTGTGCAGACAATAACATTGGTGGTCCTACAATGGAGTTCCACAGTGGCAGTGCTACGATGGACTGGTGTGCTAACGAAACCGGCATCACTGTGCCTGGCAGTAAGAGCACACAAAGTTTCCAAACAACTTATGTCAATGCTTTAGAACCAGAAGTACATAACATCGTTCTACGCATTGTAGGTGATTTAGGGCATAACAAGCCTGTCGAAAAGCCCGTCGAAGTAAAACACAAACAAGAGTGCACTACTTGCGGTAAGAAGAATAAAGCGACTGCAAAATTTTGTAGTGAATGCGGCACTGCTCTAGAAATATTTGCATAAAATGGATTACGTTCTCTGGTATTCATTAACAGAAGATGATATAGAGTTTCTTAATGTAACATCTATAGAGTTTGAAATCTTTAATCCAGCAGCTACTCTCCTTGATCAAGGATACGATAGCGGTTGGTGTGATATGTCAACCGGAGCACGTATAATAGGTAGTACTGATAGAGTAGCATTTCTAAACGTCGGTGACGAAGATTTGCTACTCTTGACACTAAAGTTTCAGGACCGTCTGAAAAAATTAAACAACGGCTTTAAAAAGATGCATAAATATAATGCTAACATTAGATAAAGGAAACTAAAATGACAAAACAATAGATTGAATACGCTTGTAAAGACCTAGTCTTCCACTTCAACAAGAAGCACCTCGAAGACCAAACCATTCCGATGTGGGTTATTAAAACACACGGAGAAACCTTTTATGTTAATCACGTTTCAGCTGACATTGCTTGGAGCACAAAAGAAACGCCTGATAACAATCATACAAAAGGTAGCATTAAGTTCAAAGAATGCTTGCTCACTATATCTCCCGAAAATGATGCAACTATCTCAAAGTTAACCTTTGTAGATAAAATTCGCTTGCGCAACCAAAAACTAGGTATCACTAGGATTATGTTCAGCTACGGCGGAGAGATGCATAGTGCGCTTAAGGCTAACGAGTTCAAACACAGTGCATTTAAAAATGTAGAAGGTGCGTGTGGTTCTAGCTATGTTATTTGCGACTTGTTAGAAAAAGAAGAAGTACTGCTAGCAGGATTAAAATACAAAGGTTGGCATACGCTCAAACCTAATGACAGCTACTATGCCAAATACGATCAACCAGGGACTATATGGGAGGAAGATGAATTCGACGACGAGGAATAATAGGTTTTGTTAATGTCAGTCATAAGAATAATTATAGGAAAAACCTATTGAAATCCTGGTTTTACTTGATATATACTATACAGTATAGAACACAATGTTCTAAGATAAAAGGAATAACAAATGTCATTAATTAATAAAAGCATCCCTGAGTTCAAAACTCAAGCATACCACAACGGAAAATTTGTCGAAGTATCTAACGAATCAGTAAAAGGCAAATGGGGCGTATTCATTTTTATGCCTGCGGCATTTACATTTAACTGCCCGACAGAAATCGAAGACGCAGCCGACAACTACGAAGCATTTAAAGCTGCTGGTGCAGAAGTTTATATCGTTACGACTGATACTCACTTCTCGCACAAAGTTTGGCACGAGACTAGCCCAGCAGTGGGCAAGGCACAGTTTCCGCTAGTAGGTGACCCAACACACGCCTTGACCCGCGGATTCGATGTACACATTGACGAAGAAGGTCTTGCACTTCGCGGTACGTTTATTATTAACCCAGAAGGCATTGTTAAGACTGCTGAAGTACATTCAAACGAAATCGCCCGTGATGTACAAGAAACTCTGCGCAAGCTAAAAGCAGCACAATACACAGCCGCTAACCCGGGTCAAGTATGCCCTGCCAAGTGGAAAGAGGGTGCCAAGACTTTGGCTCCTAGTATTGATCTTGTAGGTAAAATTTAAGGAATATTGATATGGCATTAGACTCAAATACAAAACAACAACTAACACAATACCTTTCACTGATGGAAAGTAACATTTCTATCACGGTTAGCCTAGGGAATGATGCCATATCAGCTGAGATGGCAGAACTATTGCAGGAAATAGCAAGTCTGAGCGACAAAATTAATCTAGTGTACGACAAATTAGCAAGGACACCTAGCTTCCAAATTGGAGATCGAGTGACTTTTGCCTGTGTTCCTATGGGACACGAGTTTACTAGCTTGATTATGGCACTATTACAGGTAAGCGGTCGCAAACCTAAGGTAGATGACAAAGTCATTGATCAGATTAAAAGCATTCGCGGTGAATATAACTTTACAACTTACATTAGTTTGTCGTGTCACAACTGTCCGGATGTTGTTCAAGCTCTTAATATTATGAGTGTATTGAATCCTAGTATTCGCCACACAATGGTAGATGGTGCTGTATACCAAGATGAAGTAACTGCTAAGAATATTTTAGCTGTTCCTTATGTAGAACTCGACGGCGAATCATTTGGATCAGGTCGTATGTCACTAGAAGAAATCCTAGCCAAGATGGGTAGCCAAGCAGACGTGTCAGATATTGACGGCAAAGAGTACGATGTGTTGGTTATTGGCGGCGGCCCAGCTGGTGCTAGTGCGGCAGTGTATGCGGCTCGTAAAGGTATCCGTACAGGTATCGTTGCTGAACGCTTTGGTGGACAAGTAATGGACACAATGGGTATTGAAAATCTAATTGGTACCAAGTACACAGAAGGTCCTAAATTAGTCGCACAACTTGAAGAACACGTCAAAGAGTATTCAGTAGACATCCACAACTTACAACGTGTTAAAAAGATTACCAAAGGAGAGGCTATCGAAGTCGAGCTAGAGTCGGGTGCAAAATTAAAATCTAAGACTATAATTATCAGCACAGGTGCTCGTTGGAGGAACTTGGGTGTTCCGGGTGAAACGGAGTTTAAGAACAAAGGTGTTGCATACTGCCCACACTGTGATGGTCCGTTATTCAAAGGCAAACGAGTTGCCGTCATCGGCGGGGGCAACAGCGGAGTCGAAGCTGCTATTGACCTTGCAGGTATAGTCGAGCACGTTACTTTACTAGAGTATGGCACAGAGCTTAAGGCAGACAAAGTTTTACAAGATCGCTTGCACAGTTTAAGTAACACTACTGTTATCACTAATGCACAAACCAAGGAAATTACTGGCACAGATAAAGTGTCGGGTCTAACTTACGTTGATCGAGTAACTGGCACAGAGCAACATATAGAGTTAGCAGGTATATTTGTGCAGATTGGGTTAGTTCCTAATACAGAATTTGTTGATTTGGATAAAGATCGTTTTGGTCAGATTATCGTAGACAGCCATAATGCAACTAGTGTTCCTGGCATTTTTGCAGCAGGGGATTGCACAAATGCTGCATACAAGCAAATCATAATCAGTATGGGTGACGGGGCGAGTGCTGCACTAGGTGCGTTTGATTATATCATCCGTAATTGACTTTTTAGTTAAATGCTCATATAATAAACTATGATTGAAAATCGCAAGGCACATTACGACTACGAAATACTAGAAACCTACGAGTGCGGGCTAGTGCTAGAATCTTGGGAAGTCAAAGCTATTGCGGCTAAGACTTGCAACATTGCCGGCTCGCACTGTAAGGTTATGAATGGAGCAATCTACTTGATCGGCGCTAGTATTGGATCAAGTGATAACGAACAACAGCGTAGCCGCAAACTGTTATTGCACAGCAAGGAAATTAGCCGTTTGATTGGCCAAACGCAAGAAAAGGGCTTAACCCTTGTTCCTTTGCGAGTATATAATAAGAACGGAAAGTTTAAGTTAGCTATGGGTCTTGCCAAAGGCAAGAAAGAGTTTGACAAGCGCGAAACTGAAAAGAAACGCACTATCGAAAACGAAACTCGTCGTATTGTAAAGAGCCAAAAGTTAGCATAAATAGTTTTAACAGCGTAAAGTAAAATAAAGAAAGTGGTTCAAGAAAGGGGTTCAAATCCCCTGTCCTCCACCATAAGCGCACTAGTTGGGACAAAACGGTTAGATGTTTCCTCGCAAGACGAACTCTAAACGCCCATCTAGTCAGTGTGTTTATGATGGGGGACCTCCGGAATCGATTGGGCTGTAAGTAAGTATTTTATCGCTCGGCAATGTAGAAGCCGTTAGGATTGGGGTAACCTGGTCGAAGAAGCAAAACAAAGTAAACGCAAACGACTCACAGTTCGCATTAGCGGCGTAAGCTGCTTAGGGTAAGACATACCTCGTAACAGAAACTCACAAAGGCAACTTCGGTTGCCTTTTTTGTATTTCAAAATAATAAATACACATATGAAACTATTTGAACTTGGATCCAACGAATTAAAGCAACAAGCTACAGTTGCTAAACAAATTGCAGGGCAGGAGCAGCCTAAAGCAGGCGAGCCTATGTATGCAGACTGGGCACATACTAAAGAAGCACAAAAACTAATACAAAAGCTTCTACCTAATGCAGATGTTAAGATTCAGAACGCAACAGGTGTTAAACCTATTCCACACGTTCGTATCCAAAAGACAAGTCCGCAAGAATTAAAATCTGCAATCGAAGGACCAGGTTTAGGTGTTGCTCTCAACGTTGCAGATGCAACACAAAGCAGAGTATCTGGCAAATATACCCCGTACTCTTTTACAGTTAACGGTATCACTTACACTATCGTTTTAAGTACAAAAACAACAGGCAACGACAGTAGAATTGGTATTAACCGTAAGGAACTAAGCCCTACTAACTTAGGTATGGCTGGCAAGACCTATAATCGTAAAGAATTAATAAAAGCAACTAAGCAAGCACTAGACCAGCACATACGTGACGAGACTCTCCGTGGTGCACTAAATGCTATTTTAGACAATGCTGCTCGCGGCGGCGGCGGTACTATTGCTAAAGAATTCCAAGAATACATTTTCCACGACATTGGTACTATCAGTCAAGACTTCGGCGAGATTCTTGCGCCTCTAATGGTAATGGATAATAACGATACTGCTACTTTCCCGGAAGGTAACAGTCCGTTAGTTGACGTACTAATGCCTAGAGGCAATATGAGTGTCAAGGCACTAACAGGTTCCGGTACAAGTTTCAAAACTGTAGCCGACTTAATGGACAAATATGAGAAGTCAATTGAGACAGATAAAGACAAGAAAAAGAAATTCGAAGTACTAAAACAGTTCCATCCTTCAAACAAAGGCTTGAATGTGGACAAGATCATTGCAGCTAGTAAGGTTGCTAGTATTCCAGAATATGCCGAAGCTGTCCGTGTGTTTGGGCAGTTCAGTAACTGGAAAGAACTAGAACAACAAATGAAGCGTTGGCCGTGGAAAGACGGCAGCAAGGCTGCTTATAGAAACTTTTTAGAAGTTGCAATGGATGTGTTCACTGCCGGTAACTGGGGTATGCCGATTGGTATGCCTGCCGACGGCAAATTTTATCTAGGATCTGCACCTAAAGCTCAAGAAAAAGAGAAAGTTGCAGGATATCCTAGCTTTAAAGCGAATCCTCACAAAGGCGCTGCCGACATCTTAACCTACAGTATGGGACAGGGTCTAGCCCGTTTCATTACTAAAGGTAAAAACAAAGATGTTTACAGTAAGATGATGACTGACATTGTCAAGCAAAGTAATGCAGTGTTAGGGCACATCACTATCAAAGCAGACGGTAGCTTGGTACTAGTCACTCGTCCGTTTAGTGACTTGGAATTCCAATTCCAGTATCACGCACCTAGTCACTTGCCGGGCAACAACTTGCCTGGGTTCATTGCAGTACTAGACTAATATGACAGGAAAAGAGCTAGAAAAAATCATAAAAGAGTGGCACTTTAGGCTGGAGTTGATCCGCACTATTGCCCCTATCATTGTTATAACACTACAATGTATACTTTTGTATAAGATTTTCTTCGGCTCGTAATTTGCTCAATAAATCCAATCCTGCTATAATACATTTATAGCGAAACGGGAGTGGTAGATGAGTTATATTCGATTTGTTTGGTACAAGGTTCGCAGTGCCGATGGCACAGAAACTGCACATCGTTGGGCCAAGAACGCTAGCCCGATTGAAGGTCGTCTAACACTAGATCAATACCACGCAGAACAAGGCTTCACTAAAGTAGCCGGGCCGTTCAAAACTCGCAAACAAGCACTCAAATTGACCTAAAATTCAATTGGCGCTATAATACTTGTATTGTCTAACTTAGAGTGAATAAATGATTATTAATTCTGCACCGCAAAACGAAGCTATCCTGTCTAATGTAGGCGAGGTCGGCGAATTCCGTATCCGCAACAGTGCCAAGGCATTTAAGATTCTTAGTGACGGTCTGTATGCTAACAAGATCCGTGCTATTATCCGCGAGCTTTCTTGTAATGCTGTAGACAGTCACGTAGCAGCTGGCAAAGCTGATGTTCCATTTAGTGTGCATCTTCCGAATCAACTTGAACCTTGGTTCAGCATTCGCGACTTCGGTACTGGTCTTACTCACGACCAAGTCACTAGCATCTATACAACTTATTTCGAGTCTACTAAGACTGACAGCAACGACTTTATCGGTGCCCTAGGTCTGGGCTCCAAGAGTCCGTTCAGCTACTCCGATAACTTCACAGTCACTGCTATCAAAGACGGTCGCAAAGGCATCTACACTGCTTTTATCAACGAGCAAGGTGTACCTAGCATTGCACTGATGTCCGAAGAGCAACCTGACGAACCTGCTGGTGTTGAGATTCAGTTTGCAGTAGAAAATCAAGACCGCTACGAGTTTACCAAGTTTGCACAAGAAGCAGCAAGTGTCTATAGCTACTTCAAACTTCAACCTGTAGTGACTGGTCGTAGCGACTTTAAAGTTGACGCTGTCGAATATGTGGACCGGGACATCGTTCCAGGTGTGCATCAACGCAAGCACTGCGGCCGCAGTAGTATCGCAGTTATGGGTAATATTGCATATCCAATTGAAATCCCTAACTTAGAATCTAACTTGGGCGTGTTGGCTCCGCTAGTTAGTTGTGGTCTAGAAATTCACTTTGGCATTGGCGAGCTCGATTTCCAAGCTAGTCGCGAAGGCCTTAGCTACATTCCTAGCACTATTGAAGCTATTAAGAACAAGCTAACCGAACTAAACGATTCGCTTACTAAAATTATCGCACAAAAGGCCGATGCCATTGAAAACCTTTGGGAACGAGCATTGTTCTTGAAGTCACGCGATGACAACTATCTATGGGCGGCCGCAGTGCAAAAATATGCACTCGACACCAAGTTCGAATTGTACGATGGCAGCACTAGCCGTTACAGTCGTCTTAAGACTTTTAAGATTGGTGTAGAACAACTGGCCGCTGACTATAACATCGCATTGTCGGGCTTTACTAAGTACCGCGGTGATTCTACTTGCCGACAAGTTAAAGCAGAGACTAACTGGTCTAGTAATAACACTTTTAAAGAGTGGCGCATTAGCTTGCAAGAAAACGTCGTTTTTGTTAAGAATGACACTAAAATCGGCGCACTTGAGCGAGCAAAATACCACTATCGTCAAGGCACTACTGCGCACCACACTGTAGTATATGTGATGAATGCAGTAGACAAAAATAAAACTGCGGAGTTTGACAAGTTTATCGAGTTCCTGTCTAATCCTCCTACTATCGTGCTAGCAAGTACGCTAGACAAGCGCGAGCGCGAGTCGGGCACCGGTTCCGGCCAGCCCGTTACTATCCTAAAAATGGAAAAGAAGTACGATGACTATCGTCGTCGCAGTGACGAAATGGTTTGGCGTGCTGCCGAGGACCTTAGCACTTACAGTGACAAGGGCACTTACTACTACTTGCCACTCAGTGGCTACAATCTAGTCAGCAAGTATAACAGCCCGTTTACTACATATCAGCTGAAAGAGTTTATGTCTAGCTGTGGTATCGGTGCACTCGAATCTATCGATGTTTACGGTGTTCGTAAAGCTGACCTCGATGCAGTTAAAGCCAAACCAAACTGGATCAACTTGGAAGAGCATATTGCCAAAACTATTGCTAGTTTGAGCGAAAAAGCTATTCTAGGAATGGTAGTCGGTCATCTTGACAAGAGTGAATATCTAGAGTACAATTACAGTATTGCTAGTAAGGTTACTGATCCCGACAGCGAGTATGTACGATCAACCACACTAGTCAAAGGAGTAGAGCGCAAACATTATAGCGAACACAACTATAACCAACTTGCTAAAATTTATGGCGGTCAGAGCCTTGAGGTATTTGCTCTAGTTGAGAAGTATCGTAAAGAGTTTAAAACTGCTGTAGACAAGTATCCTTTACTACCGCACCTTCGCACAAGCTATGCTCGTGCAGAGGACATTGCACAATATATTAACCTAATCGACATTGCTAAGAAAGGCAACTAAAATGAGTTTTCCGTTTATAATCCAAGGCAAGAACATCACTGTTGTAATCAACAACAAGCCTCACACTATCAGTTCTAACCATCCGACATACGAGCGTGTCAAGGAAGCCATCAAGACAGGCGACTGGGACACTGTACAAAACATTATCGAGCCCAAGAAGGTTGTGCTCAACTACGGTCAAGGTAATGTTAGCATCCAGGGTGAAAAGCTATTCTGGAAAGGTCAGGAATTCCACAATGCGATTGCTAGCCGTATGATCCAAATGCTACAAGAAGGCTTTAGCATTGAACCGCTAGTCCTGTTTATGGAAAACCTAATGCAGAACCCTAGCTACCGAAGTGTGCAAGAACTGTATGGCTTCTTGGAAAAGAACAACCTGCCGCTAACTAGCGATGGTCACTTCCTTGCTTACAAGCGTGTGCGAACAGACTACAAGGACTGTCACACTGGTACTATGGACAATAGCGTGGGCAAAGTAGTCGAAATGGAACGCAATATGGTTGACGACAATGCCAACAATACTTGCAGTTCTGGTCTACACTTCTGCTCAGAAGGCTATCTCAAGCACTTTGGCGGTGAGCGCACTGTTATCGTTAAGATTAACCCGCGCGATGTAGTTAGCATCCCTACTGACTATGACAACAGCAAGGGTCGTGCTTGCCGCTACGAAGTTGTGGCGGAGGTAGGTGTAGTTCCGGAAGAAACTACATTTACACAGTCTGTACAAGACTCCCCTAACGGCGGCGATCTTCTTGCGCCTAACCCATACGCTGGTTATTAAAATAAGGGCTTAGGCCCTTATTTTTTATGTTGTACATAAGGTTAGCAGGCCGAATATAATACTGCTGGGTAAGCATCTGATGTGAGTGCCGATGCCCAAACTCTGCGTACACCAGAGCCTTCTGTTCTCTATCTGTGTGCCGCACAGATGCCTTAAAATGCCTGCCCTATGCGCAGTAACATTAGAACAGTCGTACACAGGTTGAGTAGCAAGCGATTGCACTAAGTTCTATACACCTATAGTAACATTGACACCGAGGTTACTTTAAAAGTCGTGATAGGTTGGGTAAGGCACAGAGCCCAAGGTGTGAACAGGAAATACCTATTGTCTAAATAAGCGAAGCACTCAGCAAATGTCTTTTTGGCATCCTTAACAGGGTGTCAATCGGCTCATCATCTTGCAAATATCTGTAGTATTTTTGCAACAAATATATGCTTGTTTTTGTTGTATTAATACAACGAGTATCTGTAAGGATACGAGTAGAGCGTAAGCTCTTGAATTGCTCAATAAATCCAAAACTGTTATAATACATTCATAGCAAAACAAAACAGGATTATGAAATGTCTACTGCTCGAAAAATGACCCAGCAGCCCGAGGACAAATTCATTAATGTCATCAAAGGCTGGCAATTTGATCGTGATCGTCACGGCAGTTTATTTGATCGTGGTAGCGCAGATAGTTATTACGGCCGGGCAATGGACCCACACTATGGCGGTGTCGGCGGAGAGAGCGGCTTGCGTGTTACTGTAACCGACACCGCAAGCATCGACGAATACACAGAAGGCTATCTTTATAACGAGCGTATGGGCGGCAAGAAATACTAATAAAAAGTATTACTTTTTGGTTGTCCAATAATTCAATCTTTGCTATAATACATTCATAGCGACACAAAACAGGAGTTAGAGATGTCAGCAAAAGCACTCAAGAAGTTCACTGCAATCGCAGAGCAAGCCCAAGCACAAATCGACAAGTTCAAGGCGGAACTGGACAAGGATCCCGCTTATGCACTCAGCTGGGGCAACGGTGTGTTCCAAAGTGCTGCTCGTCTCAAAGTAGCAAAGATGCTGGTTTATGCATTTACTGAGCGCGAAGGCGATACTGTATGCACTATCGAGCAGGCACGCGAAACACTCTTGGATCGCGTGATGAACAAGGCCCGCTACCCTGCACAAAGCACTAGCCCTACTAGCAACCTGATGGAACAGTACGAAGCGGCAGCTTACGCTGAAGCCCTGGACGAACTGCGCTACTTCACTGAATAAGTATGACATTTACTGAAAGTCAAAAGGTTGCTATCGTGTCGGATAGCATCAAACTGATGCGTACTATTACCGAGATCTATGGTCAGGAAAAAGGTATGCAACTGTGGGAGCAGATTGCTGACACGATAGACCCCGGCCTCAAAGGCGACATATTTGTTGCTATGTTGCTAGGCGATTATGACAGTGTTGTTCGTGTAACTGGAATTAAGCCCGGGTCTAACAAAGTATCTCTAATCAAAGCAATGCGAGTGCACGACAAACGCGGCTTCGGACTTAAAGAAGCCAAGGATATTGCAGATGCACTGCAAGATCAAAGTCTTCGTAGTTTTACTATCGAGCTCAGTCACGGTGCACTGGCTGCACAAAAAGGCAGGCAAGAACTTGCTGAAGCAGGCTTTATTTTCTGATTTGACACAAAAACAGATTTATCGTATAATATAACTAAATAAACAAGACAAGCGATAGACGCAAGTCGGACAACTATTGTAAGGATTTTACAATGTCAAAAGCAAAAACATTCACCATTAGCAAGACTTATGTCTTGTCAGCAATCAACAAAAAAGGCGAACGTGTCTATTTCGACACTGATGCACACAGCGGCGGCTACCCTTACTGGAGCACTTATGCCTCTAGTGCAAAGAAGTTTGACAGCCTAGAAAAGATCCCTACCATTGGCACTAAAGATTATATGCGTAACGATGTTACCGTAATCGAAGTCCTCGAAGTAGAGATGCGGGCTAAAGTAGTCGAGTCCACTGAATTGGTCAGCGAAGCTCGTGCAAAAGCAGAAGCTGAAATCGCTAAAATTCAAAAAGAACTTGCTCGTAAAATTTCTATGCTGGAGGGAATGTAAAATGAACAAGCCATATGGAACTATTATGCTGATTGGGCGTTTCCAGCCCTTGCACTCAGCACACCTTGAAATTATCAAGCGTTGTACCGCACTTACTGACCAGCTGGTTGTGGTAGTAGGCAGCGCCAATCAACCCCGCACATACAAGAACCCGTTTACTTTCGAAGAACGAGCTCGAATGATCCGTGCCGCAACAGCTGGCCTGAGTATGCGTGTTTATGTCGAACCAAACATCGACACTATCTACAACGACCAGGCCTGGGCAGTTCGTGTACAAGGTATCCACAGTAAGTACCGCATCCTGGGCACTAAAGATGCTATCATCGGTCACAAGAAAGATGACAGTTCGTTCTACTTGGATATGTTCCCGCAGTGGGAGTACATTAATGTAGAAGAAATCGAACCCTTGAGTGCAGTTAACATTCGCGACTTGTACTTCAAGAGCGACTGCAATATGCGTTTCATCAAAGGCGTTGTTCCTGAAACTACTTTTGATTTTCTTGAACAGTTCAAGACCACTGCCGACTACGAGCAAATCATTCGTGAGCGTGAGTTCGTAGCTAACTACAAAAAGCAATATGCCAGCTTGCCTTACCCTCCTATCTTCAGCACTGCTGATGCTGTAGTAATCCAAAGTGGCCACGTGCTTATGATCAAACGCCGTGCTGAGCCCGGCAAAGGTCTGTGGGCACTGCCAGGTGGTTATGTTAATGCGAATACTGATAGGAGCGTAGAAGATGCCGCAATCCGAGAACTTAGAGAAGAAACAGGCATTAAAGTCCCTGCTCCTGTACTGCGTGGTAGTATTGTTCGCAGTCGTGTTTTCGATGCTATTGATCGTAGCCCACGTGGACGGATTATTACCCACGCCTTCCACATTCAATTACCAGACGGCGAACTGCCTCGTGTAAAAGGTATGGACGATGCTGAAAAAGCACGTTGGGTTCCAATCGCAGAAGTCAAAAGCGAAGAGTGCTTTGAAGACCACTACGAAATCTTGCAACACTTTCTAGGAGCGTAAAATGGTAACACTACCTGTAGATTTTGTAGCAACTAAAGCACCGGGTTACTTTTGGAATGTAGCGGAAAAGAAACTGTATTCTATCAAGGTAACTGGTGAACTGCGTCCAATGGCGTTTCACAGAGGCGGGCGCTTTTACGGTTATGTAGTCGAGCCGGGATACCAAATCAGTGTTAAAGGTCGCAAGCGCACATTAACGCTGGACTATCTCAACGGGCTAACAGCAACAAGTGCCATTCAAGAGATTGGAGTAGCAAAATGAACGGATACAATTTTAACTTTGCTGTAAGTGCAAAGATTAGTGAACAAGTAGTCAAGGAAATGATTACTAAGGTCGTCGAAGAACAAACCGGTAAAAAGGTTGACAAAATTGAAATGAATATGCGTAGCGTCACAAAAGGGTGGCAACGTGATGAATACACCGAAACTGTTTTCGACGGTGTAACTGTTTATTTTAAACAGTGAGTAAGTTGACACAATAATGATGTTGTGTTATACTGTAAGCAAGTCCTAAGGAAAGACCTAAGGCAATTTTAGTAAAGGAACTTTATTATGAAACTCGTAAAAAACATTCTTCTGAACACTGACAGCTATAAAGTGTCAATGTTCAAACAGTACCCTGCAGGTACTACAGGCGTCTACTCATACATTGAGTCACGCGGTGGCCGCTATGATCGAACAGTGTTCTTCGGCCTGCAAGCATTTATCAAGGAGTACCTACTTGATCCGATCACCCAGGCAGACATTGACATTGCGGACGAAATACTCACGGCCCACGGGGAGCCATTCAACCGTGCAGGATGGGAGTACATTCTCCGGGTACACGGAGGGAAACTTCCGGTCGTTATTCGTGCTGTACCTGAAGGCACAGTGGTTCCTGTTAAAAATGTTCTCGCAACAATTGAAAACACTGATCCAGAGTGCTACTGGCTTACAACTTATCTGGAGACTGCGCTTCTTCGTGCTATTTGGTATCCTACTACAGTGGCTACACAGTCGTGGACTATTAAGCGTGTGATCCTTGACTATTTGGAGAAAACTGGTGACCCTACTCTTATTGATTTTAAACTGCACGACTTTGGTGCTCGTGGTGTTAGCAGTCTCGAGTCTGCTGGTATCGGTGGTGCCGCGCACCTGGTTAACTTTATGGGCACTGATACTATCTCTGGCATTTTGTTTGCCCGTGAGTATTACAGTGCTGGCATTGCAGGCTTTTCCATCCCTGCCGCAGAACACAGCACCATCACCAGTTGGGGTCGCGACAACGAAGTAAAAGCCTATGCCAATATGCTTGCTCAGTTTGCTAAGCCTGATAGTATCGTTGCAGTGGTTAGCGATAGTTATGATATCTACAACGCAGCATCGAAACTATGGGGCGAGGAACTTCGTCAAGCGGTTATTGACAGTGGCGCTACTGTTGTCATCCGTCCAGACTCTGGTGATCCTCTCACTGTTAATCAACAACTGATTGAAATTCTTGGAGGAAAATTTGGCTACACAACAAACGCAAAAGGCTTCAAAGTCCTCAATAATGTTCGTCTTATCCAAGGTGATGGTGTTAATGAGCTTACTATTCGTAGTATTCTCGGCGGCTTTATGGCCCTTGGATGGAGTGCAGATAACATTGCTTTTGGTATGGGCGGCGCTCTGCTACAAGCTATCGATCGAGATACTCAGAAGTTTGCTATGAAGTGTAGTGCAGTTGAAATTGGTTCAGGCAACTGGATCGATGTGCAAAAAGACCCAATTACCGATCCTGGTAAAAAGTCTAAAGCAGGTTGCGTGACACTTTGGAAGTCTGGCGGCGAGTATGTTAGTGCGGTTAACAAGCCAACTGGCTGGCACGACAAAGGCGTTGGCGATTTCGTTGATGTTCTGGAAACTGTATACTGCGATGGCCAGTTAGTTAAAGAAATTGACTTTGCTACTGTCCGTGCAAACAGCAACAAGTAATCGAGAAAATTACTTAAACTAAAATAAGGAGCCTAGGCTCCTTATTTTATGACTAGAATTTAAATACTTGATGCAAAAAATAACACCAGGAATTATGTCAACTGCGCTACAACAGTTGAAAGACATAGGTAACAAACAAATTAGCGGATCTAAAGCTGGAATAAACTTTGAGCGTATGCTAGCACATCCGGAGCTAACTACAGCTGAACTAGCACTTAGTCAAATCGGGAACTTCGAGCCGTTAGACTATAAACTAGATGTACACGGCATAGAAAGTGTTATTCGAGACAAGTATGCAAATGATTGGGTAGACTATTTGCCGCGAGACGATCGCCCCAACAATAGAAAGAGTCTAACCCTGACTACGATTCCCGGTTGGGACCATACTAGCCCTCCTAGCATTCCAGATGCGGCTAAATTTTTAGGTCGCATACCTGCAGAGCTAGAGTTTTGCAATCCTACTAGTTTGTATACGGACTGTAACCAAGCATATCCTGGCAACACGAGTTTAAAAGACTTCCTAGACGAGTGGCAACCTATAGGTAGAACATTTATTGTTAACTCAGGCACAGGTGGGTACTTTGTCCCGCATAGAGACCACCCCGGTCATCCTCGCCCTTGTTTTAGATTAGTTGCCTTCCTTAAAAACTGCGGTCCATACGATTACGATTGGTGGATGGACGATAGGAAGGCTAACATTGAATTAGGCCGTGTATACTATGTAAACACAAAGATGACGCACAGAACTATTAGCTGGGTAGACGACTCGTGGCATCTAATTGTTAATGTACCGCTTACACTAGAGAATGTAGATAAGGTACTGAAAAAACTACAACATAGGCACTGATATGATTATTAACACTGGAAAAGACAACTACAAAAAATTCATTAACATTTCCCTGCCTAAAGATAAGATGAAAGTAGGCGTAATGTTAAGTGGCGGCGCCGACAGTGCTATACTTCTTTACTTGCTATGTTTAGAAAAGATTAAAACAGGATCACAACACTCAATCATTCCATTTACTGTTCCGAGAACAGACGGTGCGTGGAATTATGTAAACGGCATTGTGGACTATGTTCGCAAAGAATTAGGGTGCGAATTGCCTGATCCTGTTAAGTGTGGAGACCCCGACTTACATCACAGTGAACAAGTGACCAGTGGCAGAGAGTTTGCATTTGCTAACGGAATTGAAGTAGTTTATTACGGCAGTCAAAAAACGCCGCCGGCTGAGTTTCTGATGCCAGGCATATATCCAGAGCGTCCGGATCGCATTAACTATGCAAGAACTATCTGTCCTTTTGCTGAAGTAGACAAGCGAAACACTATAGAATTGTATAGCATATACAACCAATGGCCGTTGCTAGCTTTAACGCACAGTTGCACAGAGCAAACGCAAGGGCGATGCGGGGTGTGTTTTAACTGTACTGAACGCAAGTGGGCGTTAGATGCCTACGGGTTTACTGACTCGGGTGCGATGTAAACACACTGAGTCCTAGCTTCTTTTTAATTCCGAACTTGTGAAAGCCACTACTAGCGTGTAAGCGGTCTCTAGGGAATGTCATAGGGATGCCTGGTTCCCATAACAGTGTTTGGTCGATAGATAAGCCGATCAGGTTGCTGTACGGTAAGTGGGGACACAAAGACATTAACTGAGTGTCTATCTTACCTGGCTCTATTCCTTCTACTAAACTGTAATCTTTAACTACATTATTGTACTCGTCGGGCATTTCTTTGCTGCCAGCCATAAAGAAAGCAGCACTATTCTGCCATTTTTGCTTTAATATAATTAGACGATTCTTTTCTAATTGGGCTTGCTCAGTGAGTTCATAGCGTAATGGGAACACAAAAGTTTGGTACACACGGTCTAAATCTTCCTTGCCTGTGTCTGCGTGAACACGATAACCTACTTCGGATTCAAAAAAGTTTCCACCGGTGGCGATCCAATTATCTTGCCCCAATACACTGTCGATGATAGGAGTCACTAATTCAACAGCTTGTGCAATATCAACACCGAACACCCGTTTGTCAAGATTCAACTTAGAATTTGATTGGTCGAACAGTTGTATGAGTTGTTCGTGCACATCAGCAGATAGTCGCGGTAGCGATTTAATTATGTCAGTCATATTACATCCTTAAAGGCTTGCCGCGCTTGCTCAAAGCTAACACCTGGCACAATACTCCAACTGATTGTGACCCTGGGCGTGTTACCTAACACCTGGACGCTGTGCGGGACACTATTGTCAATTAACGATGGCCTTAGTAAAGTATAAGAAAAGATCGGTACTACAGGGCTAGTAATTTCGTTTACAATTAATTTACTGTTATATGCAGATTCTACTATATTGTCAGGAGACGAGTAAAAGGATGTTATACTCTGCTCCGTCCCGTATATTGGAATGTTTAGCGCACACTGCCGGTTCTGGTCAGTATGAATAGGCAACCCGACGCCCGGCTCTAGTGTGTAGATGTTAAAAATTTCCGACAAAATAGGAAGTTTAGTTTGTAATTCAGATAGGTAAGGATCGTCTGCTACCCGTCGATGGTGGCCGGCTAGTCCTTGAACTCGCTCGAACTGCATCTTCTTGACCAAAAGTTTAAGATAAGTTAAATTGAAAAAATCAGCCGGCAGTTCGTAAACAAATTGGTTATCTAGCATCAGTTATTTAATGCAGATCCAGTTGACTAAAAAATAAAAAGTTTGTACAATTAAAACTCATTAATAACATACCTTGGCACAACTTATGGCATCTTACTTTCTAAAATCTGGCAACACCTACACAGTCTCTAGCAAAGAGGCTATGGATCTACACGAGACTCTGCCAGCCGGCAACTATGTAGTTAAACAAAATCCAATGTCCAAACAGTTCTATCTAGAACAGATTGACAGCTTTGAAATCAAGGGCAAGCTATACGGTAAGACTACTCGTCACGCTGACCGTATCATTAACACTTTCCTAGAGCGAGGTTCTAGCACCGGTGTTATGCTAACTGGTGAAAAAGGTAGTGGTAAAACCTTGCTGACTAAAAAAATCAGCATTCTCGGTGCAGAGCAAAACATTCCGACTATTGTGATCAACGCTCCTTGGTGCGGTGATGGCTTTAATAGCTTTATGCAGAACATTGATCAGCCTTGTATCGTTCTGTTTGACGAGTTTGAAAAGGTCTACGACAAAGAACAGCAAGAAGCCATTCTGACTCTGCTGGATGGTGTGTACCCTAGCAAGAAACTGTTCCTGCTGACTTGTAATGACAAGTGGCGTGTAGACAGCCATATGCGCAACCGTCCGGGTCGTATCTTCTATATGATCGACTTCAAAGGTCTAGACGCAGCATTCATCACTGAATACTGTATGGACAACCTTAAGGCAACGCAGCACATTGAAAAAATCTGTGCTATTGCTAGTATGTTTGATCAGTTCAACTTCGATATGCTTAAAGCACTAGTCGAAGATATGAACCGCTACGACGAAGAGCCGCACGAAGTCCTAGAGCTGCTAAACGCTAAACCAGAGTTCAGCGGCAAGAGCAACTTCTCTGTAGAACTACAAGTTAACGGACTTGATGTTCCTAAAGAAGACACTGCTAAAGAGTGGAGCGGCAACCCGCTAATGGATCGTATCCACCTGGACTATAAGGAATACAGTGATGCGATTGATGAAGACGGCGACAAGGAATGGGACTGGGAAGATGCTAACTTCTCTACCTCGCACCTTATTAAAGTTGACAGCAAGCAGAACAAGTTCATCTATGTCAACGGCACTGCAAGGCTAGTGCTAACAAAAGTGCCCGAGAAGTACACATACAACTTGGCTGCACTGTAAGGAAAAGGGCTTAGGCCCTTTTCGCTTGACAAATAATTCATCCTGCTATACAATAGAGGCTATGTTGATTGTTGCAAGAACAAAAAACCTTAGCAAGGACCTAGTTGTAGCTGTAAGCGGCGGTGCCGACAGTATGGCTGCTCTAGATTACTTGCGCAAAGGACGAAATGTAACTGCGGCAATCTTCGATCACGGAACAGGATTACACGAACAAGCATTGCCGGTTGTAAAGAAATTCTGTTCCGTGTATAATATCAAATTAGTAGAAGGCAAGCTAAGTAAAGAGTGCCCGGCAGGAGTTAGTCCTGAAGAGCATTGGCGTAACGAAAGATACGCCTGGCTACGAAGTTTAGGTGATTGTGTTGTAACAGGACATCACTTAGACGATGTAGCAGAGACTTGGTTGTGGGGCAGTGTTAACGGACAGCCTAAGTTGATCCCTTGGGAGAACAATGGCGTCTATAGACCCTTCCTGCAAACGCCTAAAGCTAATTTGGTTAAATGGTGTGAAAAAAACAACATTGAGTGGCTTGACGACCCTAGCAATAGTAGCGTACAATACACTCGTAACAAGGTTCGTAAAGTTCTTGTACCGGCTGCACTTGCAATCAACCCAGGACTTTACACAATGATTAAGAAGAGGTTGACAGAAAAATAAATTTTCTGTAAAATTAAGGCTTAATAAGTGATGTTTTTATCACGATGATAAATAAAAACGTGGAAGGTGCACCGAGCACTTGACACAAAAAGAAATTTAAAGTAAACTACGAAAATGATGACATTGACCGTTAATTGCAAATTTATTAGTGTGCTGCCGCAGCAAGGCTCAATGCCCTTTGCTTGGTCACAGATTAATAAATCTGATCGCGGCTATGAGCATATTCGTAGGGTCCGAGAAGGAGCAGGTTACGCCTAACAAGTAGTAACTCCAAACTTCAAGGACCCTAGGATCGAAAGACCTAGGGTTTTTTGCTTTTATAAAGGAATTATGAAGAAGATTGATTTAATAAAACGTATGCGTGAAGTAAGGTTCGTAACAGAGAACGAACTAACTCCTGAACAGCGCACAAAGTTGATTCAGGATAAGTTAGAACGTGCTAGGATCGAATTTAATAAGCGCAAGCAATTAGATCAAACCTACGCATAGTTTAACAGTGTTAATTAAGACCTATATGGCCAGGTAACGAGGACCTGACAACACACTATAATAAGTTGTAAACGGGCGGACAGTTGGATGAAATGCTGGCGATAACAGCAGAGTACAAATAACTGGCAAGGGTATAACCCTTGCATATTCAGCAGAAATGCTGGGTATTCTAAAACATACTTGGCTGGGTCGCTCCCAGGTAGGTACACAGGGCTTGATCACCCGGGTAGGTTCGAATCCTACTCAAGTGTGTTTTAGAATACTGGATGATCGATAACGTTGGAGTGTTATGGCTGGCTGTAACCCAGTTGCCTTAGGGCTTAGTAGGTTCGAATCCTACATCATCCACCAAAAATTTGCTCGGTTCGTCTACTTGGTTAGGACGCTAGACTTTCAATCTGGAAAAACGGGTTCGAATCCCGTACCGAGTACCAAAATTTATCTGTGTGTAATGTCAATCTGGTAGACGGCCTGATTTGGAGTCAGGAGGCTGGAGGTTCAAATCCTCTCACACAGACCAGTTTATTCCCGGATAGTTAAATGGTTATAACGGTCGGCTGATAACCGGCTATTGTGTGTTCGATTCACACTCTGGGAACCAAAGTTTATATCTCGGTGGTGTAATGGCAACATTGCGGTCTCCAAAACCGTTGTTGGGGGTTCGAGTCCCTCCCGGGATGCCATATTTGTTGGGGCGTGGTGTAGCCTGGTTAGCACAACTGACTTTGACTCAGTTAGGTTCGGTTCGAATCCGGACGCCTCTGCCAACATTTTCGGGGAGTTATCTGGGCTGGGCCCAGCGCGGTCTTGAAAACCGACGGAGTTGTGATGAGCAGCTTAGAGTTCGATTCTACTATCTCCCCGCCATATAAATAGTTGCACATTAGTAAAGGAAACTACAATGGCAACTATCAAAGATACGCTAACAGCGGCAGCAGCCGAAGCAATTATTAACGAAAACACAGGTAAGAAGTGGTACACTTCTAAGACTGTATGGGTTAACATTATTGCGGCAGGTGCACTGTTTGCACAAATGAAATGGGGTTTTATTGTTGACCCTGCTACACAGGCATTAATACTGTCTGGTGTAAACTTAGTACTTCGTAAGATTACTAAGCAAGCTATTGAATTTTAAGTTATTGCGTGGTTAGTTTAATGGTAAAATGTTACGTTGCCAACGTTACGTCAAGGGTTCGATTCCCTTACCCCGCACCAGTTTTAGGATGCCTACAGCAAATCACAAAAATTTCACTGTTAATGAAACCAAATGTGCATCCTGTTTATTTTGCCTCCTTAGCTCAGTTGGTTAGAGCACCGTCTTGATAAGGCGGGGGTCAATGGTTCAACTCCATTAGGCGGCACCAATCTTTTATACCCTCTTCGCCAAGTTGGTAAGGCAGCGGATTTTGATTCCGCCATTCGGTGGTTCGAGTCCATCAGGGGGTGCCAATATTTTAAGCACCGTTGATATATGGGTATTATCCTTGACTGTCTATCAGGGCAAACGAGTTCGAGTCTCGTACGGTGCGCCAATTTGCGGAGGGCTACAGCCCAGTAAGGAGCAGGAGACTGCCAACCCACTGTAGCATTATTTTATAAAGGTCTTGACAATGAAACGTTCTAGTAAACGCTAAGTGTCATCCTTAGACTCTGTATGGTCTGGGATGGCACTATAAAGAAACTATAGTACAAATCCATCCCAGAGAAACTTTGACGGTGAAGTCCGGCCTCTTAAGCCGAGAGAACTGAGTTCGAATCTCAGCACTGGGACCATATGGGGGTATAATTCAAAGGCTAGAATAGCCGGCTTTTAACCGGTCTATCAGGGTTCGAGTCCCTGTGCCCCTACCATATAAAAACATATTGCATTCAGTTAGACTCTGATAGCACTTGGGACGCCGGGTGCATAGCCAGCAGTGTGTTTCTATATGGTAATCTTTATGCAGCGTTTAGTGTAGTGGTAAACACACGTGTCTGTGAAACACGTAAGAACGGTTCGAATCCGTAACGTCTGCCCAATATTATGTGTGAGTGCTGAAACGGTAGACAGGCGGACCGCGCATCCGCATAAAGGGTTCGAGTCCCTTGGAAGTCCGCAAGACTTTTAGTATGGTACTATTGGTGGTTCGAATCCATCCTTACACACCAAACAATATTTTTTGTTAAGCTGTAGTTTAAATGAAAGCCTGAGTGTTTCCCGACGGGGATTAGCAAGGGACGCGGTAAGTTAGTAGACAAAAACGACAATGGGCCCTGCGTTGTTGGCAGCTACTGATGATGACAACAGAATAACGTCCGCGGAGGACGAGGTGCTCGAGTGAGCCAGCTTTACAAAAAATATTCCCCAGTAGCACAGCGGTAGTTGCGCCTGACTGTTAATCAGGATGTCCGTGGTTCGATCCCACGCTGGGGAGCCAAATTTATGTGCGGGTACCAGAGCGGCTTAATGGCACTGATTGCAAACCAGTTGATTCGTGGGTTCAAATCCCACCCCGCATTCCAATTAGGTCGGATATCTTAAGAGGAAGAGAGCATCCCTCATAAGGATGAATGTGGAGCTTCGAGTGCTCTTCCGACCACCATTATTCGAACCAGTCGAAGTTGATGTAATTGCGCAAGCGAATTAACAACATTATTCTTGTATTACTGGTAGAGTTTTCCACACTGTGCGGCACAGTTGTGTCAATTACAGCAGGCACGCTAGTGTCTAATGTTGCTACTCTTTTACAATGTTTCGCATTGAGTAGCCAGAATTTATTAACACCGACTTCTTTTAGCGTAGGCTGGACATTGGTTTTGTAGAAATGCGTGTAAGTTCCCTGGCACCCTGCAATAGGTATGTTGAGACTTAGCTTATACGGACCGTGATCCATATGTATGTCGGTTATTGAGTTAGAACTTTTGTTGATAACAGCAATGCCCGTTAGTCTATCGGTTAGCTTATAAGCATTAAGAAATTGTTTTAACGGTTGTATGTTTAAGAAAAACTCAGTACTGGTTGCAACATTGTCATATATGTATCGCAGTGAGTCGGCACTTTTATGTTCGTCTGGCAATATTTGTAAGACAGATTGTTGTATCTCCTCTAGACTAGGAATAGACAGTGTTTTATAATATTGCATAGTTAGTTATTTATTGCAACTTTAGCTGATGTGGTCATAGCGGCGGATTGAAGTCCCGTTGAAACAGGTTCGATTCCTGTAGGTTGCACCAAGTTTAGTATAGTTTGCCCTGGAGGGTTCGAATCCCGTATTAGTTAATACATAATCTTATCATATATAGGCTGGCGCAAGCAAACTATACATTTTTATTTCGGCTCTTAGTTCAATGGATAGAATGCGATGCTTCGAACTTCGAGATGTGGGTTCGATTCCTGCAGGGCCGGCCAGATTTATTGCGGGTTAGAGCAGTGGTAGCTCGGAAGTCTCATAAGCTTCAGGTCATTGGTTCGATTCCATTACTCCGCAACCAGTTAAGGGATAGACGGTACGATTGAGTCCCCGTTAGTCTAGCGCACTGTGCCGGTGCGTGACACGGCAGTAGACTATTTGGGTAGAATAAACTCTTGTATTCGAGACAATCCGGTGAGGTCAGGTAACGCTGAATAGCCGGGCTCCCAATCTATATGGGTCTTTAGTTTAATGGTAGAACAAAACCTCGACACGGTTTAGACAATAGTTCGATTCTATTAAGACCTACCAAGCTCTTGTAGGTAAGTGTTATACCTCTGTCTTGGTACGACAGTATCGGCAGTTCGATTCTGCCCGAGAGCACCAACAAGGAGTAGACAATGAAATCAGTCACATTTGAAAATATTTTTAATAGAGAACGATTTGTCTGCTGGACGGCAGACCTGCGTAGCCCAGAATATATAGACGGAGTAGAGTATCTGCGTGTGCACAGAGTTGGCAGCGATAGAACTTTACTAGTCAAGCGAGATGCACTAAGGCCTGTTAAAGAACGAGCCTTGTCATAATTTATGCCCTGTTCTTTCAATGGATAGGATACCTTGCTACGAACTTTAATGTTTTTGTTCGCAGTTGATAAATAAAGTATGGACTACAAAAAACATTACCAAAATCTAATAGAAAAAAGTAAAAACAGAGAACTATTTTCGTACTACGAAAAACATCATATAGTTCCAAAATGTTTAGGCGGTACAGATGATGCTAGTAATATCGCATTATTAACACCAGAAGAGCATTTTGTTGCGCACTTACTTTTAGTAAAAATTTACAATACCCCTGAGTTAGTGTATGCTGCAAATATGATGACCGTTTCTAGTCATACAAATAATGCTAGAAAAAATAAAAGATATGGTTGGTTGCGAAGGAAACTCCAGCTAGCTGCAAAGCAACGAACCGGAACTTCGAATGGAAGTTATGGAAAACCTTGGTATCATTGCCCTGTGACACTAGAATCAGGAAAATTTTCCCCGGGTGATGAACCCGAAAACTGGACCAAAGGTAGGACTCCTAAGAAAACTAATAAATGCAAACTTTGCGGAGTATCAACTGATACAGTATTACAGTATTACTGTAATAGCTGTAGACCTAAAAAAACGCAAACTATTTTTAAAAACAATAAGATTAAAAACGATTACTCAGACGAAGAAAAAACAGAAGCCTTGATAAAAAATAATATGAGCATTCGCAGGGCATTATTGTCGTTAGGGCTAAATGACAGCGGCCCTAACTATGAAATGATGAAAAAAATTAAAGCCTCTTTAGCTCAGTTGGATTAGAGCACTGGTTTACGAAGCCGGGGGTCGGGAGTTCAAATCTCTCAGGAGGCGCCAGTTTAGGATGAATACAGCAAACAAACTTTCTCCAACCACACTTTCTGGAGGCCGGCCCGCTAGGGGGCGTGTCGATGGGTTCGAGTCCCGGCTTTAGACACATCATCCTGTTATATTACTTACATAGAAAGAGAACAAGTATGTCAATTTTAGAAAACATCAAAACTGCAAGCGTAGAAGCTAGGAAAGCCAAGGCACCTAGTGCAAGCCTACTTGTGACTCTTTTATCAGAAGTCGCAATGGTGGGTAAGAATGCCAACAGAGAAACCACAGATGCCGAAGCTATAGCTGTGGTTAAGAAGTTCCTTAAGAACAACGAAGAAACCTTGAGTAGAGTTTCTGACGCAGGAGTTATAGCAACACTTGGGATGGAAAATTCTGTTCTCGTGACTTTTATGCCTAAACAAATGACCGAAGCAGACATTCGTGCTGCTGCTGGCGATTTGCTAGCCAGCTTAGGCCTAAGTGGTCCTAAAGCAATGGGTCAAGTGCTAAAAGAATTTAAACAAAAGTATGAAGGCACATACGATGGTGCTGTAGCATCTAGAATTGTTAAAGAATTGCTTTGCTGATTTGACAAGAAATTCGTTGTTTGCTACAATAGATACAAGTTAAGAAATTAACTAAATGTTCTTTAAAAATTTGCAGTGTTGTTTAGGCTGATGAACGGCAATTTGCCAGCAGTCTGAATCTTGTCCCCGGCGCACCGCTTTGCCGAGCGTACCGCAGGGAGTTGATATGATGGAATTGGTAGACATAGGGCCCCTTTGAGGCCCTGCGGGAAACTGCGTGTAGGTTCGAGTCCTACTATCATTTAACAAGCATCAGCCTAAACAACATTGCAGATAGTAGTTGACAAGAAATTCATTGTTTGCTACAATAGATACTTAGTTAGACAAGCAAGTAGGTATTTACTTAGTTGCTAGATCAAGCTAGTGTTGAAAGTAGTTGACAAGAAATTCATTGTTTGCTACAATAGACACTTAGTTAGACGCATTGGCGCTAACAACAAGTTCTTTAAAAATTTGTAAAGTATGACATCCTTGCAAGACAACACAACGCACGATAACGCTGCCGAGTGATAACAGTCCGCAATCTTGTGAAAGACCGCGTAGCAAGGAGTCATATAAAAATGCACATTAGTTTGAAAGTCCAGCTAAGTCAGTCGGCCGTCTTGTTGACGGACAGTGATGGAATTGCAGGTTAGTATTGCTTTTGTGTGTTTTTATATGACTAAGTCAGTTGCCCCTATAGCACAATTGGTGAGTGCAATCGACTCATAATCGATAGGTTACTGGTTCGAGTCCAGTTGGGGGCACCATATTGAAGTGTATTGCATAAGGAGCTGGAAGGCGCACAACTCCGCGGTAAGTGATAGTGGCCGGCATAGCAAGTAGTATACTTCAATATGGTTATAGTTTAGTGCCTCATACTATCAATTGGGAGAGGCTTACCTAAAACACTAAGCAGGGCATCAACAGTAAAGACAGTTTGTCTAGGATGCGTAGGCCGTTAACAACACGGTATGTTCAGGTGAGCTGTGTGGGTTCGAATCCCTCTGAGTGTACGCAAGTTTGGAGATAGGACAATAGGAAAGTACGCTTCGGCCGAACAATACTTATATAGTGGCAGTCCATCGTGAGGTGGAACAACTGTTAGCCCTTGGGGCTCTATCTCGTATTTTTATGGAGATGTAGGAAAATTGGTAACCCCAGTGGACTGTAAATCCGCCGCCCGAAAGGCACTACTGGTTCGACTCCAGTCGTCTCCACCAAACACTAAGGCAATAGTTAGTACTAGAGTAGATGGAAACCGACCCTTGCGAGACTGCAGGGGCTTCACGAAAGTGACGATGCGAAAGTAAGTCGGTCCAGTAGGGTAAGGAAAAGTATTGCTAGCGGAAAAAGCTGCCACCAGACAGAAGTTGGGTACTACATAGCTTGTACTGAACGCCGTGTAATCTGGAACTAATTTTTAGGATGCGTTCAGCAAATTTACTAATTCAACTTGTAATTGAAAAATAAGCATCCTGTTGTATTGACCGAGGTTCGTTTCAGCAAATATTAATTACTCTTTTATTCAAGAAAAGATCTGGGTTCGAATCCCAGCGGTAGAGTTGGTCACTACTGTCGTCTAATGGTAGGATATAAATTGCGAACCAGTTAAAATAGAATACTGCTCCGATGGTGGAATAGGTAGACACAAGGGACTTAAAATCCCTCGGCGCAAGCCATCCCGGTTCGAGTCCGGGTCGGAGCACCATTGATAGTTGTATAAATAAAGTAATAGCAAGGAGCGTGGGCCGGATGGTAAGGCAGCAGATTGCTAATCTGTACAACGGCTTATACCCGTTGATAGGGTTCGACTCCCTAACGCTCCGCCAAAATTAAAAGCCTGAGTGCGTAGAGAGGTGATACGTCTCCTTTACACGGAGAGCGATACTGGTTCGAGTCCAGTCTCAGGTACCAAATTATTCCGAAGTAGCACAGCGGTAGTGCAGTTGACTGTTAATCAATTGGTCGTAGGTTCGATCCCTGCCTTCGGAGCCATCATTCAAAATACTTAACTGCTTCGGCAAACGGTATATCAATCACACAACTTAATAATAGTCGGTGTTCGGGATATGTTTGTATTTTGCAGTGAGGAACAGTGGTGTCTAGTATGTAGGCACTGTCCATAGTAAGCGTAAACCTTCCTAGTTCAACTAAGTCTTTATTTTCTTCTTTAATAAAAATAGTAGACCCTGTAGGATTAGGAAAATTTATTTGCTTCATCGAATTTCGATCGTAAAATACAGTGTCTGCTCCTTGGCGGCAATTAGCCAATGGTATATTAAGCGCACAATATCTGTCGTCGGTGTGTATATGTCGACCGGGTGTTAGTATGGTATCAGAATCCTTAGTTCCTTTTATTATTATAAGGCTATCTCTAATGTAAGGAACGATCGTATATATGTAGCTTATAAAAGAGTTAGACACTACATTGCGATCGACAATATTTCCGTAGCCTAGTTTACTGCTAAGATTTTCAAATTGAGAAACTAATTCTTTCTGGTCACGCTCAGTAAAGTGAAGTTGATCGAAAGTTAGTTTTTTGTATAACATATACATATTTATTTTGGATAGTTAATTTAAGAAAAATGTAAGGTAGAGCTAAATACATATATTAGAAGGCACTACCTGTATGAAAATATATAAATGTATTAACTGCGATAAAGAACATAAATGGCGTGGCGTAAATTATGCGAACAAATATTGTAATAATTTCTGTCAGAAAGAGAATGAATATAAAACTTATATTGCAGAATGGAAGTTAGGCAACCTTAATGGCAAAAAAGGAAAATCGCAAACTAGTTCGCATATAAAAAAATACATATTAGAAAAACAAAATAATGTATGTCTACTTTGCGGAATTAGTAGCTGGCAAGGAAAGCAAATTACTTTAGAATTAGATCACATCGACGGAAATAGTGATAATAATATTGAAAATAATCTGAGATGTATATGTCCTAATTGCCACAGTCAAACGCCCACATATAAGGCTAAAAATATAGGCAAAGGTAAAAGAAAAAGATAAATAAATTTAATGCCGAAGTAGCACAATTGGTAGTGCAACTCACTTGTAATGAGAAGGTTGAGGGTTCAAGTCCTTTCTTCGGCACCAAACATTGCCCCGGTAGTTAAATGGCAGAACATCGGTTTTGTAATCCGAGGACGGGAGTTCGATTCTCTCTCGGGGCACCAGTTAACAGTTAGGTCCCACATCAAGCAATTAGAGCTGTCGTGTCGTCTAACAGTTTCAAGTCAGTTCCGAGATGACTTTAAGAATGTCGGCTGCTCAATCGCCAACGGAAAGAGCGTAAGGTCACAGTTGGATAGTTTCCGGGGGATTGGTATAGTTGGGAACACGGTAGCTTTGCAAGCTTCAGTCAGCGGTTCGACCCCGCTATCCTCCACCAACACAATGCGGGATTAGGTTAATGGTAGACCGAGATCCTTCCAAGTTCAAAGCAGGGGTTCGATTCCCCTATCCCGCTCCAAGTTTAGGCTAGGTACAGCAATTATACATAATGGCTGTCTGTTCGCGATCAGACTAAAATAAAAATGGCACCAACTAGCCTGTTTAATCTTTCCTGGCGTTAGTACAATGGATAGTGCAAGGGTCTTCTAAACCCTGAATAGAGGTTCGATTCCTCTACGCCGGACCATTTACCAGTTTGCAAACTCAGGATACACTAGCTTGTAATCCGTATTTGCAACACTGTCGAACTCTACTAAAAACTTTTTAGTAAGCTCTAGTTCATTCCTATCTAATTGCAGTAGATTTATTGCAGTAGATATTAACTTGTCGCTACCTGCTACAGTCGGTTTAGCAGTTTGTAATTTAGACAGGTAATATTGTTTTATATCAGCTGGTAAATTTGCAGGGTGCAGATGTTTTTCCAGCACAGGACTAGTCATTAGGTACTTGAAATTAACTCCAGTGGCGTGGCTTATTTGTTCTACAGCGTCGAGCAGTTCAGGAATGTAGCCTACATTCAGTAAACTAACTGTAGAATTAATACCGAACTCTGCAAAGTCTTTGAGACTATTGATATTTTCTATCATTGCAGACCAGTCAAATCCTACGCGAATGTAACCGTGTATGTACCTAGGTCCGTCTAAACTTAAATTGATGGTTACTTTGGCAGATAGGTTTCGTAGCTGCTTGATAAGATGTTTGTTATAAGTTACTAAGCTACTGGAAAACGCAATGTCTTGCAAAAGGCTAGATTCTTCGGCAATCATTGATATAAGGTCGGAACAAGTGGAATCTATTAGAGGTTCTCCGCCTGTAATAGTAATTCGTTTAGCATCTACAAATGCTCCTTGCAACTTATGCAAATCGAATTTATTTTGCATAGAGGCTTGATTGTAGAAAGTTTTTAAGAATGCATTTTTATTAGACAGCTCTGCCAATCTAGAGCTAGAATTAGGGTGACACATTCTGCAAGCAAGTGTACAAGTATTAGTCAGTGATATGCAGAACGCTTGTGGAAATTTAAAAGAGTCTATATCGGCAACTAATTTATTTTTATATGCAAGATTTTTCAAGTCTTTATACGAAAATTCATTAGAAGGCACATAACACTTCACGCAACCTGCGTGAATGTTTCCTTTAGCAGTATCTGCTCTTAATTTTTGATATTCGGCACCTGACCAAATTTTAATAAAATCTTCCGGTGCTCCTATAGATTTTGTGTATTTGCAACACGGCATAACTGAATTATTTTGTAAATTTATTTCAGTATGCAACCAAGGAACACTGCATTGCCTTTGGTTGATAATGTCGTTAGTATCCATAGTCGTATTTAACTTTGTTGCCGCTATAGTTCAATGGATAGAACAAGGACCTCCTAAGTCTTAGATGTAGGTTCGATTCCTACTGGTGGTACCATTAAATACAGTATGCAGGATTTTTACATACCATTAGCAGATTTGCGTTTTGACGTAGATAAAATTCGTAATGAGCTTGAGACAATAGTTCGACCTGGTTATAGCGGTTATGCTTTGACTGTTACTAAAGAACTAGCTGAATTAGATTTTTATAATTTCGATCAGTATAACAGTATTACAGTTGCAGACGAATATAATATAAGAAGATTCCCGGACGGAAAATTAGACACTGACTTAGTGTTTTATCCGAGAGCACTAGAAAATTCTTATATACGACAAGTAGAGCAAGCTATTTCTAGTTACTTAGGATTACAAACTCCTAGAGTTAGGATGAGTAAGATAATAGGCTCATCTTCCTTACAAGAAGCAGAAGGATTAGGATTACATACTGATCCTCATACTCCGTTCCGTGTTCACTTAGCACTAGAAACAATGCCAATGAACAAATGGAAATTTAGGCAAGAAGGCAAAGAATACAATATACATCAGCCTGCTAATGGAGTCCCTGTCTTAATAGAAGTAGCCAACACAGAACACTCTGTCATTATGGCTCCTAGGATGACAAGGATGCATATATGGTTTCAGTACCATACTCCTGTTAGAAAAGAAATTTTAGACAGTTTGCTAAATAAAGCAGACAACAAATAATGCCCTGGTGGTGGAATGGTAGACACGGTGGTCTTAGAAGCCACTGGCGAGAGCCGTGGGAGTTCGAGTCTCCCCTGGGGCACCAACAATTTAATACCTTGCTCGGTTCGTCTATCGGCTAGGACACATCCCTTTCACGGATGGAAGAGGGGTTCGATTCCCCTACCGAGTACCAATATAAAGGCAGTTATGAAAATTACAGAAGATCAATTTAGATTCGAGTGGTTTTCGGGCACTGGCAAAGGTGGACAGCATCGTAACAAGCATCAAAACTGTTGCCGCTGTATACACGAGCCTACCGGAATAACTGCTAACGGAACATCTAGTAGAAGCAGAGAAGATAACAAGCACAGTGCTTACGTCAGTTGCAGATCTAGAGTTCAAGCTCATTTTCACAAAGATACAGAGCGTTACTTAGCAGGTAACGAACGCATTAGAACATATCACGAATGCGATAACAGAGTTGTAGATCACGCAAGTGGCCTAGTTGAAACTTATCAAAATGTTATTGTTAAGGGAGATATGGACGGCGTTATTGTAGCTAGAGCAAAATCTGTCAGATAACATCCGCCCGAAAGCAAACCACTCAGGTCTATCCTGTTTGCAGTAACTCAGGGCTCTTTAGCACCGTTAGATCAGTTGGTTAGATCGCAACACTGTCACTGTTGAGGCCAGGGGTTCGAGTCCCCTACGGTGCGCCAAATTTATTTCGTTATAGTGTAGAGGAAGGTAGAGTAGCATTGAGTAGGTGAGATAAGGCATTAGTAAAATATTACAGTAACAATCGCGTAGGCTTTAAAACCAAACACTGTGAGTCCGGGGAGTGCGGAACAGGCTTTAATAGATGAAAGTGAGATAAGGCGCCGAGGGGATGTGAGGGTAACTTTGGGAAACACGGTGGCACCCAGCATACGCGATTTGAAGCCACTATCGCAGGTTCGAGTCCTGCTAGCGAAGCCAAATTTAGTTGACAAGAAATTCATTGTTTGCTACAATAGATACTTAGTTAGACGAGCAAGTAATTGCTAGATCAAGCTAGTGTTTAAAGTAGTTGACAAGAAATTCATTGTTTGCTATAATAGATACAAGTTAAGAAATTAACTAAATGTTCTTTAAAAATTTAACACAATGTTTCTTAACATTGCGAAGCAGTTTGATTCTCAAACGCAACGACTAGCCCGAAAGGGAGTTTACTAGTTGGCTTAGCGGCACCTGGCGAAAATGACAGGCTGCTTCGCAATGTTAAGATTTCAAGGGCAGCTTAATGTCCTGTAGGCGGTTCGCTGCTTACGAAGAATAACTGTGGTGACACAGCCAAAGGATGTATGCCTACATAAGTCCGCCAGTAATGGTTCGTTTAGGCAAGCCTGCTTACACCCGTGAGGGTGCGATCACTGATAAGACCGGTGGTTGTAACTGTAAAGCAAGTGTGTTGGAAAGAATGTTTGCTCAAGCGCCTGAAGTTTCGATGGATGGTAACGCAAGCAAGCAGAGAGTAACAGGTGGTGCTGACCTCAACACAAAACCAACTTGTCAACAGGTATAAGAAAGGGTAGTGTATAGGTTCAAAGGGTCGCTCCTAAGAGCTTGTATGCAGTATTAATGGTTAGTGGGCTTGTAGCAATACAAGTACACCGATCGTGAAATACGACTGAGTAGCTCGCGAGGCAAAAGGTACGTGGTGAGTTGTATTCTGTATGTCAAAAACGTATGGAGCAACTGAGGCAGCTCATCGCAGTAGGTTGTTATAGCACAATGGTAGTGCAACTGCATTTTCAAGCAGTCGGCTGAGGGTTCAACTCCTTCTAACGATTAAAACGCAAAGTCTGCCTCGGTTATATGTGAAAAGCATCTAATGCTTGACACGCAAGTGAATCAAGTCCAACGTAACTCGCAAGGTGAAATTGGTTTGTACTAGAAGTTTCGTAGTTCGCAAGACTTAATGGCTCGCAAGGTCAACGGAAAATAAGGTACAGAGTAGCATATAGCGACAAGTCCACTGCCTGACTTTAAAAATGGCGATGCTGACAACAGACCGTATTAGGTAGGAATACCAATACCGTGGATGTCGAGAGAAGCTGTGCTCGCAAGGTGCAGTATAATGCTCGAGGTGTTGTTGGCTTAAGGTGTAATCTCAACCTTAGGCACTATTATAAAACACATTACTGCACAGTGTTTTGACTTCCAGGTCTTTTTGTACATTGTGGTCGTCTGTAGTGTGTTTCATAATAGTATGTCAAAGTACTATACGGTGTGTTCAGCATCGTGAGAGGCAAAAGTCGGATACAAGCTGAGAAGCGTTTATTGTGTATGTTATGAGACCGCCACGTCTTATCTGGTACTCCAGACGGTGCTCGAAACTATCAACACAGTAGAGATAAGCAGAGCAGGATGGGAATTGATCACCCTGAGAGTTCTAGTCAGCCAAGTTGAAACGCCGGCAACTGGACACTATTATAAAGCACATTAACGTGTGACTGCGTCACTGACAACAGTGAGAGGCCTGTTAAAGCTACAGGACATTAATGTGCTTCATAATAGTTTTTTGTTTAGTGATGCCTTTAGCAAGGGAGCCTAGTACAGACGGATCGTTCTTCGGTACTGTACGATGTGGTCACGCTGTTGAAGAGTAAGAGAACGTGAGCGACAGCCTACTAAGCAAAGAATTATGCACTGGTGATGGAATTGGTATACGTGTCGGTCTTAGAAGCCGAATTTTGTGAGTTCGAGTCTCACCCGGTGCACCAAAGTTTATGGTCGGGTACCAGAGTGTTTAATGGCTCCGGTTGCAACCCGGTTGATTCGTAGGTTAAAATCCTACCCCGACCTCCAAATTATGTGGCGTGTATAGGTCATACACGATTTCTGGCAGTTGAAGTGACGGGAGTAATTATCCTGAGAACGATACTGGTGCCGGGAGGTAACGTTACCCGGCGAGAAATCCGAGATTGTTTGCGTTCGAGTCGCAAACGCTACACCAAAGTTTCTTGCAAGAAGAACAGAGGCACGGTGGTCCTACTTGAGTGGGGACTATAAAAGCCGACAAACGCCTGGGGTACAACTCCATACGCTCAGCCAAATAAGGCGGATTCTGTTTCTCCGTAACAGCCCTAGCAGGCACCTGTAAAGGACTTGGAACAGCGTATTGCTACATCGACAACGAAAAGTCGAGCTGGAGAATGTAACCAGCATCTATTACAAAAAGTAGTAGCCTATACTCAGTACTAGGACTTAGGTGCGATAAGCGGCAACCTAGATATGCCCGCTACTATTTTTTGCATTGGATATTTTGAGTTTAAAGCATTCAGGTATGAACTGAAACTCCTTCGGAGGTCTAGCGGGAGTTGCTCGTAGGTTATAGCAGGTAGACGCTGCAAATAATTCTGCCTCAGGATGGCGAGCGAGCAAGTTGGTGCAACAGGCAGCAATCTGCTAATCCAACCTTTAATTTATTTTTTGAAAGAGGACTATGTATAAAGTTTATTGGACTAACCAGTCTGTTAATGAACCTTGTGCAAGTGACTTTGGCAACTTATCAGAAGCACTTAACTGGTGTCAAGAGTTACGCAGTGCAGGCGAAACTTTTGTAACTATGGTAAGTGAGAATCCTGATAGCATAGGACGCCCCGGCGTTGATGCAGTTGTCGACGGTAAACTACCCGACGGTAGTGACTACACTTGGCGCAAGAGACGTTAATGGGACTGTACCTAGAGATAGGTATTATATAGAAGTGTTTACTAAATATTTCTATATAATAAGAAAACCCGTCTACACTTTTACGTAAAAGAAGTGCGTTATTACTGAACGATAGAAGTACTGTGCATAGGATCTACAGCAAGGCCCATTTAAGGCGACTTGAGAGTATCCTAGGTAGACGAATAGTCCAACCAAAAGGGATAACGTGGACGGGGTAAACACCCAGTTTAGGGCTTGTGTGGTGCAAGTGGCTAGGCACTTTATTAAAACATTCCCATCGTGGACTCTGTGAAACCTAGATAGTATATAAGCCGGTTCCTGCAAGGCTTGCACTGAAAATGCTAGGTAAGGAGTGTTTTAATAAAGTTTGTAGCGTTAGCAAGCGGAAGCACGTTGGGGGCATACTTCGAAGATGTTGTCAATGGAAAAAGGTAGCGGGTTCGATCCCCGGTCTTGCCGGAAGGCAGGACATACAGTTGGCGTATCGCTGGTCTAAGCCCAAGTAACAAGTCCTGGAACAACTCGACGCAAGGAAGTCCGGCTCTGTGCGTCTAAACACTAGTGATAAACCTGAGGACACTAGGCTACAATTTACATTATGATAGAAAATCCAGAATGTTATCAAGTTGGGGAATATACTGTCCCCACGGAGCTAGTCAATTTAATTGTCAATCCAGACTGGCAAGATCACGAAAGTATACTTAGACCGGGGTTGAGTTCTACGAGTAGAGTAATCTATTTCCCTTCGATGTATACCGATAGGTATAATACAGAGTTACCTGAAAAAATTCAACAGGTACAAGAGCTGTCTATTACTGTTGCGCAAGACGCAATACAAAAAATATTTCCAGGATACGTTATAGTTAAAGGTGAGCTTTCTTTATTAAGAAAATTAGGAAAACAAAGTGCTCATCAGGACCCTAGGGTATTCCAGCGTTTTGCAAAAAGAATACACTTGCCTGTGATAACAAACAAGTTGTCTCATTTGTGTATTGACAGTCGCAGATACCATATGCCTCCAAATACATTATGGGCATTCGACAATGTAACAGGTATGCATTACAGCCAGAACCTAGGGGTAACTGATCGCTGGCATATAATAGTTGACATAGTAGAGCAAACTAAGTTACAATATATTTTAAGTAAAATTTCAGTAGATGATTTTTACAGTATGTGGCAGAATTGGACTAACTCAGCTACGCTAGATTTAGTTAAAGAATTAAATCTAGAAAAAGAGATAGCAATTCCAACACATAAAACAAGTTTATATGATTAGGAGTTTTAAATGAGTGACGGAGGCAAAGGGTCTAGTCCTAGACCATTCAGTGTTCCGAAAGAAGTTTACGATAATAACTTCGAAAATATTTTTAGAAAGAATAAAACCGCGCAAGAGTCTCGAGTAGACACAAGTGTGGAGAATGTTTACAATGACGAAAGACTAGTATCTAAATTAGATAAACAGAGTCCGATGTAAATATACAGTTGACGCAGTGTGTTAGAAGTTGGTATCTGGCCAGGCTCATAACCTGGAGGTCGGAGGTTCGAGTCCTCCCACTGCAACCAAATTTAGGATGCTTACAGCAATCTTTTTTAACTTTAATCCAAACAGCAGGCCCGGTTCGATTCCGGCTAGTAGTGTAATGGCAGCACAGCAGTCAAAAGTAAAAAAGCATCCTGTTGAATAATCCGGGTGTAGCGCAGTCTGGTTAGCGCATCTGCTTTGGGAGCAGAGGGTCGTGAGTTCGAATCCCACCACCCGGACCATTTTTTATATTGTTTTGTGCAGGTTTTAAAATAGAACACATAAATACAATATACGACAAATTTGTGGGGGTATAGCTCAGCTGGGAGAGCAGTAGCTTTGCAAGCTAAAGGTCGTCGGTTCGATCCCGTCTACCTCCACCAAACTTATGCGTACATTATCTCAAGCAGAACAGATAGAATATTACTTAGGTAAAGACAAGTTTAAAGACCGTTACTTTAAACCAGAAATACCTAACCCGTATACTACAATTCCATCCGAGAGAGCTAAAGAATACGAATCGTATTCATCTTCTACTCGCAACATCAACGCATTTTATCCTAACTTAGAATTCAAGTTTAACAATCTGTGCTACCGAAGCGACTTTGATTTCGATATAGACGAGCTAAACACTAAACCAGTTATCTTATGTTTAGGGTGCTCAGACACATTTGGCCTTCACGTAGATTATCAATCAGCCTGGCCAACGTTATTGGCTAACAAACTAGAAGGCTACACTGTATTAAATTTAGGTGTAATAGGGAGTTGTCCTGATACTGTTACTAGGTTATTAGTTAAAGTAGTGGGCGCATTAACTTCTATAGATTCAGTTTGCTTATTATGGCCACATTATGGCGGCAGGGAATTTGTCAGCAAGGAATACACAGGCGTTGTAACTAATCACAACTTATTAGATGTACCGTACGAAAACTATTGGGACTTTATAGACTGGAAATCAGACAACTATAACCTGTTTAAAAACTATCATTTAGCTAAGTCTATATGCGACTCAAAAAACATAAGGCTATTCGATTTACATATAAACAGATTTGATAAGAAAGTTCCATACGATTATTCCAGTCCTCATTACGCATTAGGACGAGAATCATATCAAGCTATTTCAAATTATTTCTATAAAAAGATATTAAACAAAGATAGCTTATACAATGAAATAAAAAATGTCGGCGATAGTTAAATTGATTTTAGAATTAAACTCAGCTGAAGATATTAACGCTTCGATTAGGCAGGTAAAGTTTAAACCACAGACTATATCAACAGTTAATAGTTTGTGTTTGTTTCACGATACTGTAACTAATTGGGGTATTCCGAATAGAATAATAATAACAAATAACAGTAGTGTTGATTTACATATATCAAGAGTACTGTATCAATACCAAAGTGAAAGAATTAAAAAGCCTAATTTGTATCAAATAAAGATAAATGGCGTTGATATAGATCCTGACAAAACTGCTCGTTTTAAAGAGTTAAAAACTTTAGAAGGACCATATTTTGATATACTTAATACATTCAAACCTGTATTATTAAAATATAATGATACCGCAGAATTACTTGTGGGTTTTCCAAAAGCACATAAGGCCACTGTGCAGTCGTAGTTTAAATTGGTAAAACACATCCTCCCCGGATGAAAAGAAGGTTCAAATCCTGCCCGACTGCTTCAAAAAGATGTTGACAAACAAATCAACATCGCATATAATAGATACTTACTTAAACAAGTATTTGGATGAGTTCAGCAACAAACATTAACAACTAAAGCTTCACTAATGCAATAGACAGGCCCCTGAGAAGGTAAATGTTCGCATTTAGCAGCAATGCCCTTAAGGAATTGACGACTTATGGAAAGACATATATGTTATCTAACGCAGACACAAGTTAGGTTAGGCTCTAGGAACTGAACCGATATACAGGGGATGTGGTAGAGCAGAAAATAAATCACCGTTCCGATCATCCAGTTAGAATCGATACAGCATTCGACTTAATTAACCGGACAATTACGTCCACGATTCAGAAAGAGACACACATATGACAACATTCGTTCAAGCATCACAAAACACTGTAGAGCTAGCTCGCGGTGCAAATGGTATGAAGGCACAGGCCTCTACCCTAAACAAGGTAGTTGATTTGTTCTTCTCAATCGGTGCAAGCCGTGGCAAGGACATTACTGCTAACTTCGAAACTGCTTACCAGCAAGACTCTGAGCTAGCACTTCGTGTAGCACTGTGGGCACGAGATGCCCGCGAAGGTGCAGGCGAACGTGAACTTTTCCGTAATGTTCTGCGCCACTTAGAAAAGCGTCACGCCGATGCAGCTATGCGAGTTATCCCTCGTGTAGCAGAACTAGGCCGGTGGGATGACTTGCTAGTGTTTACAGACTCTGCTCTTCAAAAGGCAGCGTTTGCACAAATCAAAGCAGGTCTAGATGCTGGTAACGGTCTGTGCGCAAAGTGGATGCCTCGTAAGGGTGCAGTAGCCGAACAGCTACGTGCTTACCTTGGCTTCACTCCTAAGCAATACCGTAAGACTCTAGTTAACCTGACCAAGGTTGTAGAAAGTCAAATGTGTGCAAAAGACTGGAATAACATCGAGTTTAGTCACGTTCCTAGTCTGGCAATGAGCCGTTACAACAAGGCATTTGGTAAGAATGCACCTGACGCATTTAGTGCTTACAAGGCTGCTCTGGTTGCAGGTACTGCAAAAGTTAATGCTGCCGCAGTTTACCCATATGACGTTATCAAGACTCTCCGTTTCGGCGGTGATGCAAAAGTTGCTAACGCACAATGGGACGCCTTACCAAACTATGTAGGTGACGCAAGTATCCTACCAGTTGTAGACGTCAGCGGTTCGATGTCTTGCCCTGCAGGTGGTAACCCAAACCTAACCTGTATGGATGTAAGTCTAAGTCTAGGCCTGTACCTGGCTGACAAGAACAAAGGTCCTTTCAAGGATGCTTTCGTTACTTTCAGCACCAAGCCTAAGATCCAAGTGCTAAAGGGTAACCTGGCACAAAAGCTGGATCAACTTAGCCGTGCAGAATGGGGTATGAGCACCGACCTAAATGCAGTCTTTGACCGTATTCTGGAAGTTGCAACAGCTCACAAACTGCCACAGGCAGAACTGCCACAAACAGTTCTTATCCTTAGCGATATGAACTTTAACCAGTGCGTTGCAAACGACGACAGTGCACACCAAATGATTGTACGCAAGTACGAATCAGCAGGTTACACTGTTCCGAATGTTGTGTTCTGGAACCTGAACGACAACGGCACAAAGCCTGTGAGTTTCGACAAGCAAGGCACTGCACTGGTTAGCGGTTTCAGCCCTAGCATTATGTCTAGTATCCTTGGTGCTAAGACACTGACCCCAGAGGCAGTTATGCTAGAAACTGTTATGAAAGACCGTTACGCGGTTTAATCATAACCCCAGGTAGTGCTCCGAAAGGACACTACCTTTTTTCTTGACTATACGTTAAGTATATGTTACAATAACACTTCAACAAAACAACTTAAACAAGGAACTACAATGGCATACGATCCACGAGCAGTTAAACTACCTAAAAGCGTTAAGCGAATGGCAGCAAACTTTACTAACCCACACGAGCGCGGTACATACATTCGAGGCTTTGTTAAGATCCTCGAATCAGAGCAATTTGCTAGCAAAAACCGCTTCAAGAAGGACAAGCAATAATGTCTGATAATCGACTATCTAACGAAGCGTGTGTCGAACAAATCGGTAACCGATTTGATTTAGTATTAGTAGCTGCAATCAGAGCCAAGGAACTAGCAGCCGGGCATAGAGCACTTACTAACAAGCCCGGCAAGAACTTCGGAACTACTGCTCTGCAAGAAATTGCCGAAGGACACGTCGGCCGAGATTACTTAGCCAAGCTCAGGAAGTAATATAGCCTAGCTGTTTACATATTTCCTGTATCTTAGCAAACGGAGTTTTAAATTTAACCCCTAAGTATTCAACAGGTATATCGCTAAAAAATCTGTATCTAACAGTAAGGTCGATAATATAATATCGACCTTTTTCCATTTGTATTTGCTCGCCAGTGGGCAGCTCGTATGTCCCTCGATCAGATAGTAACATAAACATCATAGAGTCATACCAGGGACTTATGCCATAATGTAAATTCTCAGGAGGTAAGTATCTGCTAAAACTAGGGTCGTAATTTAATACTCTTAGTTCTTCAGGTAAGGTAGACAGGAAGTCATTTAATGACTGATTAAACAGTTTGCCGTTGCTTTTCCCTTGTATTTCTCCCATACCCCACTTAAACCATCTAACGTCTGGGCTAGTGGAGTTTATTAACGGGAAAGTAGGATGAGTATTCAGTTGGATCAACATATAAATATTTATATGCAAGAGTACAACCTAAAATATGCCTTTCCTGTCAGAATAGACTGGAACAGGGACGAGCTAGTTAAATTATTCAAAGAGAATGAGAGTAAGGGTAACTTGGCTACGCTGAGATTAGTTGTCGCTGAGCACCTGTATTTGAAATCAATGCAAGACAAGTATCCTTGGTTAGGTGAATGGGTTGACTTTTTTACTACCTATCCTGGTGTAGGTTATCCTATACATATAGACAATACTGTACAAGATAGGAAAGTAGTTCTTAATTTTCCCGTAATTAACACTGAAAAGTCTACTACTAACTGGTATGAACTTCCTGACACAGTTGAATGGATACAAACAGATCCATATCAAGCGGCTGATAACAAGCAAGGTGTATATTCGAGCACAGGTAAATTTTTAAAGTTTAATGCTGCTACTGTAATTCCTAAACCTGTTTTTTCAATGATCACCACAGAACCAGTAGTTATAGAAACTAAAATCCCCCACGACGTGAAGAACCGAACAACCAGTAAGCGGGTTATTGCTAGTTGGCATTTAAATTTTGACTCGTACTCACAAGCTAGAGACTCCCTGTATGGACTATAACTTAGATTATGCTTTCCCTGTCGATATAGGAAATTTTACTAAACTAGTAGACATTTACCATACCACAGTCCCTAAGGATGTTATGCCAGTGTTTAGATACCGAGTGGGAGAAGAGCTAGACTATATCAGAGACAACTATTCTTGGTTAGGTGATTACATTGATTATTTTGTGTTGTATCCGGGAACAAGTATAGGTATACACACCGACGGATACTTAGGGGACTCTTTTAGAGCAGTAGTTTGCAATATTCCTATTATTAATCCATTGAAAACCTTCACATCTTGGTACGTAATGCCCGACGACACTGAATGGTATGATCCTTGGGCTATAGACCGAGAAGGTGGCACTAGTGCATATAAGAACGGGATCTCTCTTTGGGCTAAACCGGAATACAAACCGCTTTCTGTACCATTTGAACTAGAGACTGTTGAACCTATCATCTTCAATACTAAAAAGCCTCATAGTATCAAGAACAAGGGCACCGCAAAAAGGGTTATGGCAAGTTGGCACACTAAATTTGAAACATATGAACAAGCTCGCGAGTATTTTAATATCACTAACCGTTAATGCCTTTGCCGGGACCATAGATTCCGTGTGCCCTAGTTATGTGCCGGCCGGCGCACCCATAGGGAAATCTGTTTCGCAAGAGATGTGCAAGACCGGCTATGCAGTCGGCTATTCCTACTACTACAAAAATCCAGTATACTCTGCGACTAGACTAGACGCTACTACATTAGCAACCATTGTAAAGCGAAAAGATGCGTTTAGAGAAGACCGAGAAGTACCGCAACAGTATAGGGCAACACTAGATGACTATAAGAGTGCAAACGCACATTACGACAGGGGGCATATGACTCCTGCAGGTGACTTAGCTTGGAGTGCGCAAACTATGCGAGACAGTTTCTTTCTCAGCAATATGGTTCCACAAAACCCTAGCCTAAACAGAGGTGCCTGGCGACAGCTAGAAATAACTGTACGCGAATGGGCGCAGGTTAAAGGTAATGTGTACGTATATACCGGCCCTGTATACATTGCTCCGATCTCTGCAATCGGTAATAATGTAGCAGTACCTTCCTACATATTCAAAATTGTATATGAGCCTATAACAAACACTGCCATAGCATTTTTGGTACCTAACAATGATATCCCTGTAATTGACTTACCGAAATATATAACTACCGTTAAGATAATTGAACAAGCAACTGGCGTTGACTTTTTCCCGCACTTAGCTTACAATAAAAAGACTATGAAAACTAAAATGTCCACAATGGAATTTTGGAGTACTAGATAACTGCAAATAATTGACACTAGTGATTGTTTGTTATATACTAGTCTACATAGTTTTAAAGGAGAAATCATTAAATGAAAAAACTATTCATTGCTGCAACCATCGTTGCTTCGTCAGTAGCTGCACAAGCTCAAGTGTCCCTGTATGGTACAGTTGATCAAGTAGTAGCAAACACAAACACAAACGGAACAAGCGTTTCTGGTCTAACCAACAATGCTAGCCGTATTGGGTTCAAAGCATCTGAGCAGCTTGGCGGCGGTCTATCCGTTCGCACTGTAATCGAAACTACAGTTCTAGCTAACGACCCAACTGGCGGGACCACACAAATCGGTGATCGCCAAAGTACAGTCGGTCTTGCTAACAAACTTGGTAGTGTTGACTTAGGTCGTGCAACACACAGCACATACAACACCCTAGCAGGCGCAGATCCATATGGCGGCTTGTTCGGTAGCGTTGCCGGTGACATTCACAACTTCCGTGGCTCACGCCTAGGCAGTGCAATGTTCGTCAATGTTGCGCCTATCGCAGGTGTCGGTCTAAGTTTCGATCGCGGCACAGAAAACGGTGCAAACCCTTATAGCGTTGCTGCTACTACTTCTGTTTACGGTGTTAAAGTTGGCGCAAGCCGATTCGAAAACACAGTAGCAGGTGTTAAGTCCGATGTTGTAAGTGCTGCTACTACACTAGGCCCTGTTGCTACTCAAGTAGCAGTTAGCTATAGTTCTAATGTCGACTCCGGCGTTAAGACCCGCGGTACACTAGTCGGTGTAACACAGCCACTGGCAGGTACTCCTGTAACGCTAAAAGCAAGCTATGGTGAGACTAGCACAGACACTAAGGCATACAGCCTAGGTGCAGGTTATGCTCTAAGCAAGCGTACAAGCGTTGACGCATACTACCGCAATGTTAACACTGTTGCAGCCGCAACTGATGTTAAACAAGTTGGTTTTGGTCTACGCCACTCATTCTAATCCCCAGGGATGGGAACTTCGGGACCTAAAGCGAAGTTAAATAAAGGCAGGCGTTCAATATAACCGATCCATACGAAAAAGGGATGCTGGCGGCGGAACCAGCAACTTATTTTTAACTACCCCAAGGCATAAAATGGAAGCCGTTCTAATCCTACTACTCTTACTACAAATCAAACATTGGTACATTGACTTTGTAGATCAAAACGACGAAGAAGTAAAACACAAAGGGATTTACTTAGACTGGCGAGGTGTCAAACACAGCCTAAAGCAAGGCGTTGGCACTTTCTTTATGTTTGCTGTTTGGATTACAATTTTTGGCGATCGTGTTGTACCTTACATTCCTTTTATCCTAGTTCTTAGTGCATTTGACTTTATTGCACACTATCACATTGACTGGTGCAAAATGAACTACGGCAATCGTGACATTACTACTCCTGCATTCTGGAATCACTTGGGCCTAGATCAAATGGCTCATCAGATTGTATACATCGTCATTGCATACTTTGTTATAGTATGAGAACTGTACTGCTAGCAGAACCTAGATGCGGTGCAAGCTATGTACTAGAGTGCTTGAAAGAAGTATACAACGACGTGCACTTAGTAACAGAGATAACTAAAGATCTTGATTACTACGAATGGCTGCTAGAAGACTCAAGAGTTATTGTACTGCACAGACTTGACCGAGCTAGACAAATAATCAGCTACTGTATAGCTAGGCAATTTAAACAGCACCTGACCGAAGAGTACAGTAATAGATTAATAGAAGTTCTGCCTAGAGTTAATATAGAACAGCAAGACCTGGATCAGTTGTTTAAAATAACACAAGATTTGTCTAAGTTAGTATCCTTGGCTAGGCCAGCTGAGATAGACTTTGTAGTCTACGAGAATCTACTGCTCAACGGGCAACTGCATCCCTATAAAATTAAAGAGCAGCTAGGCATTACGGTCACAAAAAAGCCCCTGTATATTCGCACACCGTATACAAGGGCTCCTGAGCTTTATATTAAAAACTATAAAGATTACGAGTTATTGTTAACTAGTATAATGTCGTAATTGCAGCTCATCTGTGTTCCGTTACCATCTGCAATACCTCTGATATCTATATCGCTCTTTTCTGAAATTCGCATAGGCACCGGGAAATCATAACGGTAGAAACCGTTAACTACTTCGGATATGTGCGCTACTAGAAACACACTATTATAAGGACGGACCATCATTTTAACTACGGATCCGATATTACCCGAACCTCCTCTAAAGCTAGTTGTGTCTCCTACCAAAATATAAGCAGTTTTGCCCGCAGGCACTGTATATTGACTTAACTTGGTAATAGAAAAACCAGCACGAATGTGTGCAACTACTGTACCAGTGCCGGACTCTAGTCTAAATGTAACTTCACCTACATTAGCCTGGCCGGCTACAATAGTAGCAGTATGTATTCTTGAAAATGACTTAGTTGTTGTTACTGCACTAGTACCATTAGTAGTAACTGTATCGTTGATTAAATTAAAGTCAGAATCTAAACCTTCTATATATATAGACTGTCCAGTGTCGGCTGTGCTGGTAGAAATAACATAAAGATTGTGGCCTCCGTTTAGACTACTCCACGGATATACGCCTCCTTCTACCCATATACTTTCCTCGACGTTTTGCGCCATATCTGGATTATAAGCACTGCGATGTACACTAGATACACCTGGCACTAAACCTAATCCAACTGCAATTAGCCAAGGCATCCCAGAGCTTGCGCCTGCGTCCGATGCTGTCCTTATTAACGGTTTCCCGTCAGTGCCGTACTGCATACTAGTGTGCAGGTTATTTAGATTTGCATCTGTAAATTCGTGATTGTAAGACATACGGGTCTCCTATATAATATATTTACTTGCAACTGGGCGAACATTAAATACTACTATATGAGAAAACTCTTAAAACTGCTTAGATACAAGCGACACATTGTTGATCCTAAATTGCTGTTAGTGTTAGAGGCACTAGGCTTTGTGTCTCTTGTTTACTTAGCAACAACCAGCATAGGACATTTCGTTGATAGTATCAGGACAATGTATGTGTTCGGTTTTGCAATAATAGCAGGGAATCACCGATTGTTTGCTCACAATTCCTGGCCGTGTCCCGATTGGCTTAGCAGGCTGATATTGATAATTTCTACCCTTTCGTTACACGGACCCGTATTGGCTTGGGTAGCAGTTCATAGGCAGCATCATCACCTAAGCGATCAGCGCGATGACCCACATAGTCCTATTTTCAAAAGTAAATGGTGGGTGCAATTTGCCAGCTACAATTACACACCTGATTTAAGATACTCACTAGATCTTTATAAAGACAAGTGGCAACGAGCAATGTTTGATTTCTATTGGGTTATTAATATTTCATTCGCAGCACTTCTATACTTTATCGATCCTGTATATGTAATAGTCTGGTTAGCTGGGTCGTTCCTTGCACAGATGCAGGCATTCGCAGTTAATACCTTCTGTCATTCTACACCTAAATGGCTGTTTCCTACTAAAGAAATAGGAACCAAGGACACCAGCAGGAATGTTCCTATTTTAGCTTTATTGAATGGCGGAGAAGGCTGGCACTTGAATCATCACAATAAACCTTGGAAATGGTACTTCGGAGAAAAGTGGTGGCAATTTGACTTGACTGGTGTACAAATATTCGTTACACTATTAATCGTTAACCCTGCTTACTTGCTAGAAATTTACAAAAAAAGGAAACACAATGTCATTACCGACTAAACAAGAATTAGAAACATCTATCATCAATGTTATTAAAGAAATCCTCAGATATGACGGAGAAGTAAATGTAAACAGTCATTTAGTTAATGACTTAGATTTTGATAGCCTAGATTTAATGGAGGTTCTAGTCGAAGTACAAGAGCTATACAACTTCGATATGCCCGAGGGTAAAGTAGAGGGCTTAGGAACTATATCCGACACTGCTGAATTTCTACTAGAATTAATCAAGAAGAAAGCTGGATAATTTTTTTCTAGTTTCTTCGAAATCCGGGTTGTCTTTAAATCTAAAACTAAAGACAACCCGATGTTTTGGGTTATCTCTGTTATCTACATTGTGCCATATATTTGTCCTTACTAATGCGGGACTTGTAAGAACCATTTTCTCTTCTACTTCCCAAAAGTCGACTTCTTTCTTTTTACTAGTAGAGTGAACATTAGTATTCGAGTTACTAATAAAAGTTCGATCGTCGGGCTCATTGGAAAACCAGTTCATATACCCTGATTCGCAATTAAATATAGGTATGTTAATTGCACAATTTCTTTCAGGATTTGCTCCGTCAATGTGTACTTCTCCCCAGGAGCCTGGTGCGCATATAAAAAACTTACAGTTATCTATTTCTCCTACATTTTCTTCTAGCCATTTAACTAATTCAGTGTCATTGATGTTAGCAGATTTAATGTTAACTAAAGTATGACTAGCAGACCCTGTCATTGATGATTGCGCAGTATACAGAGGCCGGCCGTAGGATTCCCAAATTTTAGTTATAGATTCCATAAAAGTGCCTAACTCAGGCCCTTGTAAGTATGAGTAGTTTTTCATAATTTGACAATAAATTCAATATTTGCTATACTTACTTATCTTAGTTAAAAAGGAGTTCAAATTGCTCTACCGCAAACTTTCCGTTATTGCTGCTGCTACCCTTTTGGCCTGTACTGCAACTGCCCAAGTTGTTCCCACTGAAGCAGAAGCAAACAAAACGGCACTAACGCAAATCGGCGCGTACAGTGCTTGGAGCCGAGGCTACACCGGAGCAGGTTCGCGCATTGGCTTTGTGGATACTGGAGCAGATTTGTCCCACCCAGACCTTAAGAATGTGGTCCTGTCTAAAGGATATTCAGGTCTTAAAATTACTGATGTAAACCGTGGCCACGGTACTGGTATGATTAGTATGGCGGCGGGCGCAAAGAACGGGTTTGGTGTGCAAGGTGTTGCATATGATGCCAGCGTTATGGCCTATGCAGGCGGAGGCTACGGCTTCTTGTTTTTCACTGACATTGCAAGCGGTATCCGCTGGAACGCTGACAACCGAGCAGATGTCATCAACCTGAGTCTCGGAACTCGCGAAACTAAGGCAGACTTTGCTTCGTACTACACTAACATCGGAAACGATGTGTATGTGCGCAAAACAGGAGTAAAAGACCCTTACTCAGACCTGCAACTGTTGCCTAGCTTGCAATATGCTGCCGCAAAAGGTTCTATCATTGTAATGGCTGCTGGTAACGATGGCAACCCTGTGCCCACTAGCCCTGCTAACATTGCAAAAATGGTAGACGCGAAAGGTAACCTGTTGCTAGGCGGCCGCGCTGTTATTGTTGGCGCTGTTGATAACAATAACAAAATCGCTAGCTTCTCTAACCGAGCAGGCGATATTTGCCAAAACTTTTCAGGTGGCGTGTGTAAGGATACTGTAAAGATCCGGGACTTTTTCCTTGTTGCGCCGGGCGGTAGTTTAGTGTGGGGTGCTAATGCAAACTACACTAGCTCTACTAATGCAACCAAGACTCCTATTGCACAAGACATCGGTACTAGCGCAAGTGCTGCCTTTGTAAGCGGCGGTGTCGCTGTTATCAAACAGGCCTGGCCTACCTTGACTCCTGAGCAGATTGTTCAAGTCTTGCTTAAGACTGCTACTGATCTTGGCGCGCCAGGTGTTGACGCAGTGTACGGTAACGGTCTGATGAACCTTGATGCTGCTACTCGTCCCATCGGCGCGCTGACGATGGCTAAGATTACTCGTACTAGCACCACTGCTATCGCGGCGGGCCCTACTGGACTAAGCTCAACCGGTATGGTAGGTAGTGTATTGACTAAACAAAGTTTTAGCAATAGCCAAGTCTTGCAAAATGCACAAGCAGTTGACAGTGTAGGTCGTAACTTTACTGTTAATATGACTGCTGGTATGGCACCTGCAATGGCTAACTATATGCCAGTCACTGCTTACAGTGGCCTGAGCACTACAAAACTAAACTATGTTGACTTTGGTTACACCGGTTTGGTCGGTGCTATGTATACTAGTAATAATATGGCAGGTGTGCGATTTGGGCACGAACTCGGCAAAGAGTACGGTAATATGTACGTAGGATTCGAGTCCGGTACTGCTCGCGAAACTAACGCCGTTTTAGGTACTCGCGGTGCCGGTGCACTAGCACTTGGCAATAGCCAAACATCGTGGAACGCCGTTCATCTAGCCAAGCCAGTTAACAATAGTTCGTATACAATGTTTGGTAGCTTGGCACTAGGTACTACTGCGGCGCAAGCGGCAAGTGAGAGTATGATTACTGGCTTCGACACCATCAAGACACAAAGCTGGACACTTGGCTTTAGCAAGGCGGGCTTTGTTGACGACAAAGATGCAGTATCATTCCAGGTAACTGAACTACCGCGCATCACTAAAGGTACTGCCACTGTAACTGGTGTTACTGGATACAGTTATGCTAATGTTACAGAGAACGGTGCAGAAGCTACTCCAGTAGTCAATACCGAACGTGTTAACCTTGCTAGCTCATATCGTCAGTATGCTACTAGTGTGTCATATACTCGTAACATTACAGCATTGAGCCAAATCAAGACTAACTTTACTGTACAGTCCGACAATGCGGGTACTAGACTACAACCAATGATGTTTGTATCTTATAACTCTAAGTTCTAATGACAAAGATTGTGATCAATAGTTGCCCTGGGCAGTTCGATTTAAGCGACAAAGCTATAACACTTTATCTAAGCAAAGGTGGTAAAGATTATGCCAGCCGCGATGATCCATTGTTAGTCGAAGTAGTTGAAGAGCTAGGGGAAGATGCCGGCGGTTGGGGCTGCTTTCCTAAAGTAGTAGAGATACCCGATGATGTTGATTGGGAGATACATAACTACAACGGGATGGAGTGGATAGCGGAAACGCATCGTACCTGGAGCTAAGATGAGCGAACGAATAACACAAGAACAAATCGACAAGCTAGTAAACCAGCACAAAAAGTTATTGGTAATTAGGGACTCAGATGATTACCAATACACTAGAAAAGTAACTACATTTATGTGCGGCGGTGGCTGGTATGATTTAATTGACAGCACACTTACGTCAATCCAGAAATATATAGACTATAGTAGAAAGTACAGTGACACGCCTGTCGAGCAGTATAAAATAACCGCGGTACTAGAAAAGTGCGGCAACCTTATGTTCTACTACACAGGTAAGAATCCTATTATCGACCATATGCTCGATGTTGCTATGGAGATGAGTAAAAGGATCTGCGAGATTAGCGGCCAGCCTGGGCGAGTTTATGCTAAAGATGGGTGGTATAAAACACTTAGCAAAGACCTAGCAGATATGTTAGGTTACGAAGAAGATTCTTACCTTAGTGGCGATTCTTCAGGAGCAGAACCTACAACTGCACCTTGAGCTAGCTTAGGGTTAAATGGCTGTACTGGAGCAGGGCTAGGTTGTATAACTGGTTGACCTAACATTAGTTCCTTTTCTTTGCCTCTAGTCCACGCACTTATACCTAATATTGCACCCATTGACATATGAAACAGTCCTGCGCCTTGTAGTGTAATAGGCATCCATTGACTAGTGACTTGACCTGATTTGTAGGCCTGTAATAAACTCCACAGTATAGGAAACACAGCAAAATCTAAAATGCAAATAGCCATATATGTCCAAGCCATAGCAGGACGCCAACGTGTATTGAACCAAGTGTCGTTTTGAAATGCTCTTTTCATTGTGCGCTTTGCCATACAAATATTTAGTTGACCCTAGCAATAAATTAACATATAATATAACTTAACTTTTAAAGGAAATAAAAATGTCATTAGTACCAATCGTTGTAGAACAAACTGGCAGAGGTGAGCGCAGTTACGATATCTACAGCCGCTTGCTTAAAGATCGTATTATCTTGTTAGAAGGCGAAGTTCACGACCAAATGGCTAACTTAATTGTTGCCCAGCTTCTATTCCTAGAAAGCGAAAGCAAGGAACAAGACATTACAATGTTCATTAACAGTCCAGGCGGCGCTGTTACTGCTGGTCTCGCAATCTACGACACAATGCAATACATCAAACCAGATGTGCGCACCGTTGTACTAGGACAGGCTTGCAGTATGGGCAGTTTCTTGGCACAAGCAGGCGCCAAAGGCAAGCGCGGTGTACTACCTGAAGCTCGTACAATGATCCACCGTGTCAGCTCGGGCACACCTGGCACTCGAGGTAGCGTCCACGTTCAAGAGCTACAGTTCGAAGATGCCAAGCGTAGCTTTGAAGAAAGCCAGAGAATTAACGAGCGACTAACTCAACTGTACGTCAAGCATAACACTGCTGGCAAAACTTACGAAGAACTGTTCGAGCAAATGAAGTTCGACACATTCCTGTCAGCAGAAGAAGCAGTTGCATTTGGCCTAGCCGATGAAGTAATAACCAATCACAAGTAATGAACAAGCACTACTATTTCGCATACGGGATGAATACCAACATTAGCAGTATGGCTGTACGGTGCCCGGCTGCTGTTAACTTAGGGTATGCACGTCTATTAGATTACGACTTCAGGTTTGCAACTCACGCAGATGTAAAGCCGCTGATGAATTCGTATGTAGACGGCGTTCTATGGGAGATTACAGATTCTTGCCTAGCTAGTTTAGATTTGCTAGAGGGATATCCGTATTACTATGACCGTGTATATGCACAAGTTCTAACCGACAACGGAATAGTAGATGCGATTGTTTATACTATGCAGCCAGGAAATGCTGATGCAGACCCGGCTCCTAGCTATTTTGCAATGTGTTTAGAAGGCTACAGCGAAAATCGAGTACCGAACGGACAACTGTTACAGGCTGTAACAGATTCTAAATTTGACAAGAAATTCGATTACGTGTATAATTTAGCTCTTAACAGTTAAAAAGGTTTGTATGGACACTTATGGCATTATTGAAGCACTAAACCAACTTAGTGATGAGGACCTAGAAAAGCTGATTACTGCGGCTGAAGTAGAACTTAAAGAGCGATACTACAAAGACGCAGATCTAGAAGCAGAGCAGGCCGAGTACTACCATAAAGCCGAATCGGCTCTTGTGTTTTACAACGAAATCTAAGGATCAACAATGAAAAATTCTAAATTGCTAGCCGCAGTTATTGCTAGTACCGTCTTGCTTGCTAGCGTAGCCGAAGCAGGTAGTATCGGACGAAGTGGCGGAGGATCGCGCTCTAGTTCAAGTTCTAGTATGAGTCGCTCGAGCTCTAGTGTAAGCAAACCTTCGTATTCTGCGCCTGCAAAGCCCGCAGTGGCCCCGGCTCCTAGTCATCCCGGCGGCATTGGCGGCACTACATCTAGCGTAGGCGTTCGTAAAAGCGAAGTGACCAACGGCGTCCGAAACGATGTAGCTGTCAGCAAGGGTGCAACTACTAGCACTTCGGGCACACATTCTACCCCTAGCACTAGCCCACAGTATGCACCTGCACCTCAATATGGTTATCAACAACCTCCGGCACCTAGCGTAGGTAGCGGGTGGGCTGCTCCTTTCCTGGGTGCTATGGGCGGCACACTAGTAGGCAATGCACTGTTCGGTAATCACGGCAGTCATAGTGGCAGCACTACAGTAATCAACAATGGCACTCCTGGATCGTCTAGCGGTGCCGTAGCAAGTGGTCCTGGTGCTGTTGCTGGTGATGCACAATTTAACCCGGGCGGCGTAGCTGCTCAACCTAAAAAGGAGTATACTGTGTGGAGTTTTATCGCTGATGTTTTTGGTTTCGTGATCGTAGTTGCCTTGCTACTTGGTGTTGCTTGGCTGTTCTACAAAGGCTTTCAACTAGTTCGTAATTTTATTAACAAGGAGCGCGGCGTGAATACTCAACCCTTTAACCCTACCCAACGGTTCTGGGAAATTCAAAAGGCCTTTGCAGCCGCAGAAGTAACCGCACTGCAAACATTGCTAGGCCCAGATGTAGTTGACGAACTGACTAATGATCTGCAACCAAGCGGTCTTACTATCAAGAATGTAAGTCACGAAGTGCGCCTAGCTAACAACACCGAGTTTAGTATTTGGTACAAGTTCTTCGAAACTGACGGTGAAGAAATTAACCAAGTTTGGCATTACGAAAAGTTTGGCAAAGACTGGAAACTGAACGGTATTGAAAACGTTTAACCAAGCCCCGCAAGGGGCTTTTTATTTGACTGAAAAATCGTTCAGTAGTATAATACTCGAATGGAAATACACTCAAGTCTTGACTGGTCAGATGTTAGTAGTCGTTTGCGACAAATAGGTAACAGGGCAACTAATAGACCTGGACTTAGTCGTATACTAGCTAACATCGGCGACAATGTTAAACTGTTAGGCAATATGGAAGTAGAATTTCGTAGAACTCGCCGGGTGTCTAGTGTGCAGTATCAAGAGTTGTTAACTAAAGTAAACACAGACATACAAGAGCTGGAAATGATCCTAATGATGGCAGCGCTGTGTAAGTAATTTGCTCAATAAATCCAAAACTGTTATAATATTGGTATGAAGACAAAAACAGTCATAATTACCGCAATAACAGTGTTCGTTGGCTTTGTTGGCACTGTATTGATTAATGGTGTGTACGGCAATGCTACTACAGTAGGCGAACCTTACACTGTTAGTTTTAGTTATTGTGGCAGCTATGCAGGTGTGGGCGGTACTAGGCACTGCAACCTGTGGCTCGTAGGGCACGAGCGCAGAATTAATACTAAAGTGCAAGGTTTAATTTGGGACTACGACAGCTACAAATTGGTTGACCGATAAATCCAAAACTGCTATAATACTTTCATAGCGTAACAAAACAGGAGTCAGAGATGGAATATGCAATTGGTTATGTGGTGATTGCTTTTGTAATTCAAGCTATTGCCGCTGTTCGCAACCCATTGGAGAATACGCAGACGATCTTCGTTGCTAGCTGGTTTTGGATCCTGATCTTGCCCTTGGTTGCCTGTTCGTTCGCTCTGGACGCTATTGGCTGGCGCTTCGATACTGCCCGTAGCCCAAAGTGGTTTTACTTCCGCAAGCCTACTAACCCTAACGCAACTGGTTTTGCTGTGACGATTTTCAAGATCGAACTGCAATTCTTTAAGGTGCGTTAAACAATGGCACGCCGCGATATTAAGTTCACTGAGCTGTTGGCTCGGGTAGCAGAAGATGTTGCGCCTGCATTTCGAGCAAGAATTGCGGCTGGCATTGTTATTAAAAACGAACTAGTTTCTATTGGAACTAATCAAGTAAAAACACATCCTTTGCAGGCAAAGTTTGCCAAGCACTATCAGGCTATTCATATCCACGCCGAGATCGATGCTATTGCAAAGGCTGTAAAAAAGGTCGATGCCAGACTGTTGTCTAAAGCGACTTTGTATGTGACACGTGTCAAACAAGACAGAGAAGGTGCATACATTTACGGGCTAGCTAAACCTTGCCAGGGATGCGCTAGAGCTATTGCTAGCTTTGGCATTAATCGTGTAGTTTGGACCAATGATGAAGATATCGACGGTGCGTTGATTCTAGGAGAATAAAATGAACAAGGATGCATTGAAACAATTTGTACTGGATAACCCTAAGCTGGTTTCGATGAAGCCTGCTGGTGATGGTATCTTTGTGCTCAAGTACAAGAAGAAGGTTTTCTTTGACAACCTATGGAACGAGTACTTGGAAGAATGCCGCGGCACTATCGTAGATGCTGACTTTAATGTCGTATCTCGTCCGTTCACTAAAGTTTACAACTACGGTATCGAAAAGCAAGCACCTGTGCTGGCCGGCGATACCCGAGTAACTGCATATCGTAAAGTTAACGGCTTTATGGTTGCTATGACTTGGTACAACGGTGACATTCTAGTGTCTACGACAGGTTCCACTGATAGCCCTTATGTTGCTATGGCTCGAGAAATGATGCTCAAGCATCAGTCCTGGATTGATTGGCAATTTGCTGTGCGCGGAGCAGGTGGATATACTTTGATGTTTGAGTGTGTACATCCCGAAGATCCTCATATTGTTGTCGAAAAGGCAGGTATGTATTTCTTGGGTTGGCGTGAAAATGCTTGGGAGTCTAAAGTACACGGCTACGGATCTGAAATGGCTTGGCGTGGGTTTGCAGAAGATGACTTAAAGTGTCACACTGTGGAGTCATACCATATGACTATTGCAGAACTGCAAGCCGAAGTCAAGGCTGTTAAGCACGAAGGATTTGTATTTTACACTGAAGATAACACTTCTTCTAAAATCAAGAGCCCTTACTACTTGACTTCAAAGTGGGTAGCTCGCAACCCTCGTACAGATAAGCTAGTTGACACTAAGCGTGACATCAAGCAAAACCTAGACGAAGAGTACTACCCTCTAGTCGACGCTATCCGTGCTAACATTGTAGAATACACTGCAATGGATGAGCAAGCCCGATTAGCTTGGGTGCGCAACTATATGGAGGCGGCCTAAGGATGAATGGTACGGCGGATCGGGACCTGTAGGACTGCAAGGTCCTACAGGTGTTAATGTAGATTATGTAGCTAGAAAAATTGAGAGATTGCCGTGGAAGCCTTGGTTTGCCTGGCGCCCAGTTAAGGTGCACGGCAAATGGATATGGATGTCTAAAATTTTTCGCCGGTGTATTAACACTTATGTTGATATGGACGATTGGTCTCGCTACGAATACGGAACACTGTTTGATGTTATAAAAGGTGACTAATGAATAAAATCATCGATTACAAACAAATTAAATCACAGCTAAACAACTGCTTTGAACATTACGATCCGCATTGGACAGAAGAAGTAGGTACGGCTAGACAGCGCAACGGTTTTAAATATTACCTGGAAAGAACTGCCGGTGTCAGACTAGACTTCGAAACAGAAATCAGGCGCGGCCAAGCTGGTTATAAAATCAACAAGGCTGAGGTAATCGACGAGTCTCTGTTTTTAATGTGGATGCTGAGGTGGTCGTGAACTACTATTACGAAGTAGCAGATGCCGGCGTTAAGGAGATGGGCGGCAAGTATTTTGCTGTGTACGACAAATCTGGTGATTCGATGATGGCAGGCGGCCTGAGATTGACTCAGATGAGCGACAAAGTCTGGAAAGAGTCACCTACTGAAGTCAAGTTTCTAAAGAACAGACTTGGTTATGGTATCCCAGTAGATCCGGAAGAGTTTTTTATGATTAAACTAAAGTGCAAACGAGTACCAGGGGCGTTATGGTAAATCCAAGCAAGCATCAGTTCTATAAAATTAGACACAAGAAGTCCGGGCTCTACAGTAAAGGCGGTATGGATGTAGTCTACGGACATACTGGCACAGGTTCTTGCTGGAACAAGAGCGGCAAGACTTGGGACACTTTGGGCAAGATTCGTAGTCACATTACTTTGGTGCGCGATGCGATGTCACGCATTAAAAATCACGCCAGCTTTGATGACTGGGAAATTGTTACATTTGAAGTCAACGAATTACCGCCGCAAGACGTTATTAGTATAGTAGATCCTAAAAAACTTTTAGAGTGGCTAAAAGAATAAGTCTACTATATGCCCGGAAGGAGTTACTGTATGGGCCAAATGTCACGCATACATCAGGAAATTAAAGAATTCGTGCAACGCGGATGCAATCCAGATGAAATTTCACGCAGAATGCATATAGATATAGCTATAGTATTACAAGTATACGATAGTATTAAACAACGACTCCGACATCCAATTTGACCAATAAATCCAAAACTGCTATAATACTTGTATTGCGTTAAACAAGTAAGGAACAAAGATGTACAGTTTTGCACCGATTGCTACAGTAATGCCCGATCACACAGGCTTTGGTCTGATTGCGATCGGCGCTGTGATTCTTTTGTTCTGTATCTGGGTGTCCGAAGACGGTGTGACTGCAATCGCTTCCGCTATTCCTACTGCACTTGTTGTCCTGCTGGCATATTGTGTTTCCTATGTTTGGACTGATCAAGGACCTGTTAAGGTTTACGAGAACAAACAAGTTACTGGCGAGTTTGTGCGCTATGTTGCAGAGGGTTATAGCGAAACAGTTCGCAGTGGTAAAAGCACTCGTCAAGTTGATCGCCACGAAGTTTATGTCGTGTATCGCATCAATGGCAATGAAGTTCTGTTCCGCGGTCGAGAAGGCATTGAGTATCCTAAAACTGCTGTTTTTTACAAGAACTAATATGTATTGCAAAATCTCTGCATATGAAAGAGTCAGCGAGCGACTGCTCAAAGGACTGCCAAAAGCTAAACCTTACGGTAAGTTAGTAGGCAACAAGTTTATGACAGGTACACTGAGCTTGCATAAAACTAAACAAGCTCGAGCCTGGCAACTGTTTTGGCGCATTAAAAGGTATTACCGTGCAAACTAACGAAGACGCTTTTGTTAAGCCCCGAGGGCAACGAGATAATAAATTCGACGAGAATCGTCGTAAGTATTTCGAGGATATTGGGTTTGAACCTGTAATCAAACACTACACCAGCCTAGGGTACCACTGTGTTACTAACGAAGAACCGGAATACGATGCTTACTTAAACACAGGCACTGACAAAAAGCACTTGCCTGACATTCTTGTGATTGACAGTGCCGGTGTAATAAAGTTTATGATTGATGTTATGACTAAAGCCGAGCGCAACTGGGGGCCAGGTTATCCGATCTATAAACATAGGACCGTAGACTTGCTCAAGCGAAAAGAAAAGTACATTGCTATCGCAGAGAAGCACAACTGTTTATTTCTATGGGTAACAGTACGATCAGACGGCAATAGGTTCTATGCGATCGATCATCTAGCACTGCGCAAGCTCAATATTACCCCTACTTCGTTTGGCCGGCCAAGCGACTGGGGCAAGGAGCCGGAATTAGTGTATGCTGTTCCCCGAGAACTGTTAACTTTAGTAGTACCTTCTTGATTTGCTTAATAATTCAAGATTTGCTATAATATACACATAGTAAGAAATAAGGAGTTGAAAGATGGACACTAATACAGTTGAAAAAGCCCGTTTGTTTGCTACTGCCGCGCACGCCGCTGTTGCACAACTCCGCAAGTATACAAACGAACCCTACATTGTCCACCCTGCAGAAGTCGTCAGCATCGTAGCTTCGGTGCCGCATACTCCTGCTATGCTGTGTGCGGCTTGGATGCACGATGTTGTGGAAGATACAGGTGTCACTATCGAGATCGTCCGTGCAGAGTTTGGCGAAGAAGTTGCTGAGTTGGTTGGTTGGTTGACTGATGTTAGCCGTCCTGAACAAGGCAATCGTGCTACTCGCAAGGCTATCGACCGCGCTCACACTGCGATGGCTCCTGCGGCTGCTCAGACAATTAAGTTGGCAGACTTGTTGTCCAATACCAAGAGCATTGTAGAACACGATGCAGAGTTTGCTCGTGTGTACTTGGAAGAAAAGCGTATGCTCTTGGAAGTGTTGAACAAGGGCGATGCTGAATTGATGGCCCGTGCCCGAGTGCAAATCGGCTTGTAAGAAAGAATAAAAATGACTGACTTTGTAACGGCCGATTTGCATTTCGGCCACACTAACATTATTAAGTTTTGCCCTGTGACCCGTCACGGAATGAAGGATGCTGATCATATGAACAGTATCTTAATCTCCGAATGGAATCGAGATGTGCAACCCGAAGACACTGTGTACATCCTCGGTGATGTTGCGTTTGGTTCTGTGCAGAAAGCTACTGCTATCTTGCAAGGCTTGAATGGCCGTAAGATCCTTATCCAAGGTAACCACGATGTCAAGAACTTGCGTGATCCTGCGTTTCGTGCTTGCTTTGACGAAGTGTATCCTTATCACGAAGTCACTGTAAACGGTACAATGGTGTGTATGTTCCACTATCCTATCCTGGAATGGAACCAAATGCATCGCGGCAGTGTACACTTGCACGGTCACGTTCACGGCGGCAAGACTGGTATGGAAAAGTATCGTGTGCGTGATGTTGCGTTTGACGCAACCGGGAGAGTTGTTTCTCGATTGGAAACTGTAGTAGCTGATGCCCTTAAAGGAGAGATCCGCGGGCATCATCATAAGGAATAAGTATGTCTCGTTTGATTATTGTTCGTGGTTTACCTGGTTCCGGTAAGAGCACTCTTGCACAGAAATTTGCGGAGTCAGTTGTTGATCGACACTACGAAGCTGACCAATACTTTATTGTAAACGGAGAATATCAATTCGACGTTAACAAGCTAGGACGGGCTCACGAATGGTGTCAAGAGAGAACTCGTAGCGCACTTCGTGATGGCAAGAGTGTAGTGGTGTCTAACACTTTTACCACAGTAAAAGAGCTTCGCCCTTACTTTGCTATTGCACAAGAGTTCAACATTGTCCCGCAAGTAATTGTGGTACAAAACGATTTTGGTAATGTGCATAGCGTGCCTGCTGAAACGTTAGCCAAGATGAAACAACGGTTCCAATTCGATATCGAAGGACTGTTCGAAGAATATGCACCTGCGAAAGTTATCCCTATTGTAGTAGACGGCGAAGACGGATGGCACACTTGTCCTTATAAGACGGAACTGTTTAACGACTTCACTTCGCTGTGCCAATGCAGTCCCGAGCAAGAGCACGAATGTGCAATGGATGTCTAAGGAGTTAATATGGAATCGTGGGTACTAATTGTTGCTATGCTAAGTCCGGGCGGCAACTTTATCGACAAACAAGTTATCGACTACGAATTTAGAACTCAAAAAGAATGTCAGCAAGTTGCCCGAAGTATTCCTGCTCTGGATGCCGACCCTGCTGCTTTGGGTGTCAGGCACCGCGGCCTTTGCGTCACTAAAGATCATTGGACTGGTAAGCGATATATGAAAGATATGCCGCTTGATTAATCTACTGTGATTTGCTATAATTAACTAACTTAACAAAGGAATATATGTTAGAATCAATTGAAATCCGCCGTGTTAAAAATGGCTTTGTAGTAGCTGTACACACCGAAGACGGCGAAGAAGAGTTTGTGTTTGATACCGAGCGCAAGACATTTAAATTCATTCGCGAGCGTTTTAGCCAATTTGCAAATTAATTATGCTACGCATCAACGGTCTTACTGACAAGCGATACGATTATCAGCCTATCGTTGATATAATTGGCGCCGACCTTGATCGAGGCCCGTGGATTTGCGGCGGAGCGGCGCTGAGTTTGTATACACGAACTCCGGTTAATGATATTGATGTTTATTTTACTGATCGTCATAGCCGTAATGAAGTTATGGCCAAACTAGACGATTTAAAAGGCAGCATTATTTCATACAATAGCGACAATGCTGTTACTTTTAAAATTCATCAAGATGGGCCTGCAGGTATTCCTGTCTACCACAAGGTACAATTAATTAAAAAGGAAAACTTTGCTAACTTGAAAAAAGTTTTCGATAGTTTTGATTTTTCTGTATGCAAAATAGCAACAGATGGCCGCGGAAACTTTGCTGCCTTACCCGGTACTATCTCAGACATCGGGAATAAGGTACTACGGTGCGATAACTTTATTGCAGACAGTTTTATTCAGCGTTGGGCAAAGTATACAATGTATGGCTATGAAATGGATCCCGAAACTTTTAGAACGTGTGCAAGCAACATTAGCACTCAGCAGTTTGAAAAGATCTACGAGTTTGACAATGCTTACTGAACAAGAAATCGACAATGCCATACTTATGAGTACCTTCTCTAAGAGGCCCGCTCATATTAGCGGCATTTGGTTTGCTTGGGGAGAAACAGTCGTACCTAAGCGTATGCTGTTAGCAATGATGATGATGAGTCACGGGCAGTACATTACCAGTCACGCGGCTACAGCGGTCATCACTCACTATGTAAAAATATCCGACCAAGTTCCTGACAAGTACAAGATAAAAATAGACGAATTCTTTTCTGCCAATGCGATGCTGAATAACCTAACTCAGCGCACACTTGACAAGTTAAATCCTATAGGCAAGGGCGATGACGATTTCCTAGTAGGTAGCCCCAGGCTCCCGTTAGACAATGTCAGGGCGATGATTGTGGAAATATTCGGTAATGAGCACGAAGATAACACGGAAACAGTTTAACAAATTCATAGAGTACTTTTTTATAAAGAAACTAACTGAAGGCAACGTGCGGTTCGGTCGAGAGTTTTTAATAAAGTATCCAGAAATTAACAATAGCCTACTGGGCCTGTCAGACGGTATTACTATCTGGATGTCAACTGATGACAATAGAATTAAAGATTACATAGAAGCTAAATTAGTAGAAGGTTAATATGGACGACAGTTTACAAAACAAACTATTTGAAATGTACCCCGAGTTCGGCAACAAATGGTACTGCGAGCACGGCCCCGGCTGGTATGAAATTATCAATGCGCTATTAGCAGGCTTTGTCAGGCCTGTTCGTAATGCAAAAGATAGATACGATTATGCAGTAAAACAACAAGCAGAGGGTAAAAGTAGGTCATATTGGGACTATGCTACTCAAAAGCAAATGACTGCTGACTGGACTGACGCAGATGTAGCTGCTCTTAAAGAAAAGTACGATACTGAGTTAGCCAGCTTGCCTGTCATTCAGCAAGTAAAAGAGAAATTTGGCACACTTAGATTTTATGTGCATAAGACTACTGATGCTAACCGCGCATTAATCGATATGGCAGAACACCTCAGTGCTGTTACTTGCGAAGACTGCGGGAATCGAGGCGTTCGACAGTCAGGCGGCTGGGTTAAGACTTTGTGCCACGAACACGCCGAAGCTCGCGGCTATTATGATGATGCTGACTTAGAAACCGACCAGAAGTAGTATGGAATACTTTTGGAGTGAGGGCGGAAACAATAGGCCTTACTTTAGTTATAGAATTAAAGTTCCCGAGTGCACTACGGGTATGTATGAATGGTGCACTGCGTTTGATGACGAGGGAAAATATTTCAGAAGGTTCCACGTCGAATGGGCTAGTGTATACGGCAACAGAGGGTATGATGTAGTTCAGTTTGAATGGTATGATGCTGCTGTTATGTTTAAGTTAACGTGGGGCGGAAGTGATATCTAAACTTAAACAAGTTTATGTTGATTGGAAAGAACGCAGGTTTCTTAAACGTCACGGCTGCGAAAACAGAAAACAATACGAACGCAGATACGATCCGGACATTCACTATCGTGCTACAGAGATAAAACAGTTTTATCACGGATATCCTTACATACACTGTTTCGAAAATCGTGCTCATCAGATATATTGGTGGGATTTGGGATTAGATGGTTCGAAAGAAATAGTCGAGTGGGCCGAAACAAACTTAGAAGGCAAGTTTCGGTTCGACGGGCATCGCTGTATTAAGAACTATTGGGGCGAATGGGAAATAAACGAAATAGGCGGAGGGGACTACTATTTCGTTGCATTTAAAAGTGATTTAGATATGTTTAACTTTAAGTTGAGGTGGGCGTGAACTACGATCCTAAATTAGCAGCCAGTGTTACTGCAACTGCACAGAAAATTATGCTTCCTATGATCAGGAAAGTTATGCCTACACTTATGGCACAACAAATTGTAGGAGTGCAGCCGCTGGATTCAGATGTAAACTCTATGTATCCTGGCATCTTTAATCAGCTAACTGCTAAAGTGTTTAACCCAAAGTACTGGCCCTATCAGCATAAGGTTAGTGCTACTAAAACTAATCGTCAGGAAGTCGAGCGTTGGTGCTATGATAACTTTAAAAGCCGTAATTGGAATAGTTATCGCAATCAGTTTGTATTCAAACGAAAAGAAGATGCTATGTTATTTGCATTGAGATGGAGTTGATATGGGATTAGAAGAAGAATTAGCAGCAACGCTATCCAAGGAACTCGCACAAGAGATCGACAATGAGATACTGGTTGATATGATGGTGTTAGGCGGATACAAAAAAGTAAAGTGGACAAAACTTGTCAATGCTAGTATGGCAGCGTGGTGTATGGAAAACTGTGCAGGGCACTGGGACCAACTTGGCTCATATTTCTTATTCAAAGACTCCAACGATGCAGTGATGTTCTCATTAAGGTGGCTGTGAGACACGACGAAGGCGATTTTAAAGTAGACCGTGACTTTCTTAAAGTGACTAGTCCTAGTATAGATCAGGGTCAAAACTTTCAGTGGACCTTAATAGAAACAAGATACAACTGCGGCGACTGGATAGAAGAGCAAGATCCTGCTTATTGGAAAATACACGGTGCTCGGCATCGTGCAAGGTATTGGGTACGAGACGAGTTAATGTTTTTGCTAACACTCCATTGGAGAAGAGCTAAATGAGTTATAACGGAGCAGCATACATTCTAAAAATGTTAGAATGGTCAACAGAGGGCGCTATGGCACAGTGGGAATTACATAAAAGATTCGGATTAAAGCAAAGTCTATGGTGGAAGTTTATGCCGGGAGTTGAAGTGGAACTGCCGTGGCCTTCGGGGTGGGTAGTGTTGCACGAAAACCCCGACGGTAGTCGAGTGTCCACGGAGAGTGCTGATCCCAACGATCACTACCGACCTTGGTTAGAGAAGAACATAGGACGCCAAGGGTGGGACTGGGAATGGCGGCACATTATGGTAGACACTATGATATCACCGGGCTATGAGGATCAAGCAAAATTAAAAGATCGGGTGGTTGTAAAAATAAGAAACAAACACAAGGAAGCTGCCATAATGTTAAAACTGAAGTATACTTGACCAAAAAATCAAACTAAACTATAATAAGGCTATTGTTAATAGCCTTATCTTATGACTACATTTTTAACTGCGGTTAAGCTAACCTACACTTGGGAAGATTGCCCCGAGTATTGGGGTCCGGTGCAGGATTTGCTGTCAGCCGAATTTGGTATGTCTAAGCTAAAGACTATTACTGCGCTAACTGACTATATCAAAGAGACCTATGGCGTTGATATGTGGAGATTTACCGCAGAGCACTCCACTGATACAATCGTGACTCGTAGAATAATTGTTTTTGACAGCGAAGCATCCAAGCTGATGTTTGCACTTAAATTCCCAGGATTGCCCGATGTGGAATAAAGTTAAAGACACGCACAACACTCGAGTTAGGTATTTAATGCCGAGATCGATCCCTCAATGGGTTAGCTCAAATAGGGAACTAATAGAAAAGCTAAAAGATATTGCAGACGAAATAACAGAGTGGCAAGGCACTTACAGTTTGCAAATTCACAGTTCGGGCACTGTATTGGACTTTTGGTTCGAGTCCGAACAAGATGCTGTATTGTTTAAGTTAAAGATATGACAATTACTAAACCAGAGTGCTATTTAGAGCCTGAGTTTTTAAACAAGGTCTGGTGTAATTACATTGAGATCAAGCTAAATGGCAAGGACCGATATTACTACCAGCCCAATGATTACGCTCGTGTCGGAAGGCGCGGACATATGTCACAGGAATTTGAACTATGGTTATGGGAACACGGTGCTACTGTTAGGCAAATAAGCGGCAAGTGTTATTTAGAATTTGTCGATGCAGAAAATGCAATGATGTTTAGGTTGAGGTTTAGTTGATATGTTTGATTTTGGGTCAATGACAGACAAATATGAAAACTTCACTGGCAAGAAGTGGAATTACAGTGGCAACAATGATACCAATTACCTAAGGAAAAACTTTCCAATGGTGAGTCTCGAGGGCAATAAAAAGCTAATGAACGAGATGCATTTAGTGCGGGACTGGTGTCAGGAGCAGTTCGGTGACTATTGGATCTACGACTGGAATGACTTTTACTTTAAGAATAAAGACGATGCTGTATTGTTTGCGTTGAGGTGGCTATGAGACCAGAATTTACAGTAAGCATTAAACACGTCGAGTATTTAGACGAGTTGGACAAGATAGTAGAATGGGTCAATGCCAACATCGGTCCAGCATATCCGTTTGATGAAGAAGCCAGCTATCCCCGAATTGATTGGGACAAACCAGGTAAGTGGGCCTGTATTGCAATGTCGAATCGGTATACTGGTTCCGGAAGAGATATGCCGCTCGACACTTGGTGGTTTGCTGACCGAGACGATGCTGCATTGTTTGCCCTGAGGTGGTCGTAATGAATATACTTGTAGCAGAAAAAAGGCTTAACGGTGCAAGATACTATGCCGCAACGCCGATTACTTTAGTAGCTGACATTACTCTAACTCATCGAAAGTGGCTAGACATAGAAGATTGGTGCTATACAAATTTTGGAGAGCGTCCTATGAATCGCTGGCCTGATTCTGGTGATAGGTGGTTTGCTAACGACGGCGCTTTTTGGTTTAGAGACGAGCAAGATTTAATGATGTTTATTTTGAGGTGGACTTAATGTTTATTCATACATACACAGAGAAGATTGATTGGAGATATCCAGAGATTACCGATTGGCAAGTTGCTGCATTTCAAACACCCAGGCAGAATAGGTCAGAGATTACCAGCTGGTGCTACAAGACTTTCGGGCCTCCTGGATTGGATCATCTTACGCACCAAATTCGGTGGAAGGACAGTATCCAATGGGGAGAAGTGTATTTCAGCAACCGAGAAGATTTAATGATGTTTATGTTAAGGTGGAGCTAATGCGAGTACTAAACAAAAAAATATGGCCGTTTCAATTGAGCATTAAGTTAGGTAGTGACAGGCACTATTGGGGAGATGACCCTACTGTTAACAACTACAACGATTGGTTAGACACTAATTTACAAAAAAAGGTGTTTATAGTACACTATCAATATCGGCAGATGGTTTGTTGCTTTAAAGACGAACACGATATGTTTATGTTTAAGTTAGCTCAGGGCATATGATCTTTCATTGGTTCAAGTACAAAGTGCCAGTTGACCGGCATAGCAATGAAATAATTATTCGTATGCTAAGAGATGGCGTTGTATCGTTAGTCAGAGAACGGTTCTGGGACTATCTTAAACGAGAGTTTGGCATCAAGCAATACTTTAACTGGCGCAACTGCACTAGCTATATGGTGTTTGATAATGAACAACACTACCTAATGTTTTTATTAAAATTATGAATAATAGCGATGTTATAAGAATCATCGAAGAGCTTAAACGAGATATATCAAGAGCAATACGCCACGGAAAAATGGATATGGTCGAAGTGAAATCGAACAGCAAATACAAGTTCAGTCGCAACTGGTATCAAGCTAACTTTGATTTAAAAGATTACGATGCAGTAGATATTTGGTGCGAGCAACAATTTGGTACGCATCCCGCAAGGCCGGATTCCTGGAGCCGCTGGTGGCACAAATTTGAGGACAGTATTCTGTTTCGTGACCAAGAAGATTATATGATGTTTGTACTACGATGGGGGATTCATTAATGCAAGGACTTAGCGATAAAGAGTTTATAAACCGTTTAGACCTAGAGTCTACCGACCCTGTTGTCAGGCGCTTGTTAGCTATACTGGGAGATAACTCTATTAGATTAGAGTTAGAAGAAGTCGGAATGGATCACGAAGACTGCACTTTCAGCCACGACTGGCAGAACTTGAGCCCAGGAGAATACATAGAGCAACTACGCAAAGACATAGACTACTGCAATCAAGATCTCGAAGCCCTTGAACAAGAAAAACTAGACCTTGAACGAGAAGTTAATAGGCTTAGTACAATTAGCCTTGTTAAGTTTATAGGTGATGTCAGCGACAAATTAGATGTTGCTAACTCGGAAATGCATCGCCACAGACGCATTGCAGAGCAGGAAAAGAAACTTCGAGAAGAGGCTGAGCAGAAGTTTGAGTTCTGGGAAAAATTAAACTACGGTGGCAAGGGCAGAGCGTGAACAAGTTAGTATTCAAGGTCTTACGCAGGAAAGTATGGGTTAAACAACGAACTAACCTTAGCCAACCTACAATGGCGTGGAACGCTTGTATGGAGCTTACTGAAGAGCAGGCCAACGAAATCGACCAGTGGGTTAAAGAAACAGGCACAGGTAAACGAGTGTCATACGATCGCTGGTTACTAGACAGTAAAGAAAGTTTAATGCTATTTAGATTAAGGTGGATAGGATGAAGGCAACTGTACATCATTGGGAGTTTCACGATGGTATAACTCCTCTTAATCCAGGTAACCCGTTCGGTGAAATTATACACCCTAGGGGATGGTCTTGTTGGGTGTACCCTAGTGATGACAGGGAATTTGAACTTTGGATGGAAACAAATTGCCCCACTACCGACTGCACACATCGCTTTAATAGCGGAGACCCTATGTACACTGTCAACATTACAGACGATCAAGAAGCTATGATATTTAGGATGCGCTGGTTGTGAAACTAGTGACTATCACTTGCCCTACCACCTGGCACGACCAAATCCAATGGATAAGAGCTAATTGCGAACGATACCACGATGGTACTAATTGGGCTGCTTGGCAAATCGGTATGGACTACATCTACTTTGTATTAGAAGACCCTGATGCTATGATGTTTAAACTTAGGTGGCACCGTGCAAATTGAATTTAAACATAGACCCGACAGAGACTATAAGTGGGAATGGTATTATAGCCCGCAGGGCAAAGAGTTTCCTGCTGTGATGAATTGGTTATGGGATACTTTCGGGCATCCGGGCAGTGCATTAGGTGACGGGTCGTGGGATTGTACAGGTGGTTGGATTAAATTTAAACAGCAAGAAAGTGTACTACTGTTCGTGCTACGATGGAGTCATATATGAAAGATATCATAGTTAACATTTCCCGTCCTGAAGACTTAGTGTCTATAGAGAACCCGTGGGTTAAGTGTCGCGATGGTATGACATTCAAACGAGTGGGGATAAAGGTTAAAGATTCGGATGATGCCGAATACATATCACTCACACTACAGCGTTGGATGACTGAGGGTAAAATAACCCTTGTGTTCAACTTAACGCAAGAAGAAAAGTTTTTGTTAGACATATGAAAAGAGTTCCGTACAATAAAGATGCGTGGAGGCCGTGGCACGACGACTCTCGCCGTCTAAAATATACAGAAACTCCTATCCTACAATGGCTAGTTAAAAATATAGGACCAATTAGTCCCGACTGGAAACAAGGGGGCAATGAATGGATACACGGCGATAAATGGGCAATGAGTGGTATCTGCTACTTTGAACCCAACAGCTTATCCTCAAGTTCCAGGATTGTAGTAGACCAGTGGGTCGAATTTGACGACAGTATAGACGATCAACTGTTATTCGAGTTTGCTCTAAAGTTTAGATGACCCAATAAATACATACATAATTGAGGGTGTATGTATGAGCTTTTTTAGCCAATATCCAGAGTTTGTAGAGAACGACACACGGAAAGACAGGGGTTACAGTAGAGTAACTATAGAATCACTAGACAAACGCCATAAAGCAATGGCGCCAGATTGGCTAGTAGATGGAATGACAGTTTTAGACTTAGGTAGCTGCTTAGGTGCTACAGGACAATGGGTACTAAGCCAAGGCTGCAAACACTATACCGGTGTCGAGGTGCAGCCGCAAATGGCTGCTACTAGCCGAGAGTTACTAGGAAAACATTGGACTAGTGACAAGTTTATAATCGTAGAACAAGACATTAGAGAATTCTTAGATGCAGCGATTGCCGCAGGCAAGAAGTACGATGTAGTCGTAATGATAGGCGTCATTTACGCTTTCCTTGACACTTACGGCTTTTTAGAAAGAGTATCCAAGGTATGTGACTATAGCATAGTTGCTGATAGCATTTATCCTTGGCCTATGATATCTCCCGACATTGCTATTATTGATGTGATTAAAAAGCAACACATCAACAGTTCTGATGCGAACACTGCGTTCTCCGGCGCCGGCTCGCGACCTAGCCCCAATGCTATGAAAATTATCCTAGGCTCGTTAGGATTTCAAAGCAAAGAAGGACTCATTTATCCCGAGCAATTAGAAGATAAAACTGTGCACGACTCGTACGCAACACTAGTCGATCGCCCGGGCCCAAAGACATATCCTCTACCTAGTAGGTATATGTTACGCTTTTACAAAACAGGTGGCCCGGGAGTTAGACAAGTAGGCGACTTAGTTAAGGCTAATATCAATGCTGCTAAGGAGCGTATGAAAGATATGCCTAATGTTATGCCAGTAGATAAACATTGGGTATTCGACGGATCAGTGGCTAACAGGTTCCAACAAGAAGCAGAAACGCATATTCCTGATTACAACCGTGTAATCGAGCTGTGCATCAAATACACCGGAAAAGTATTTGGTAACAAAAAAGACATTAAGATAATAGATGTTGGATCTGCATTGGGTAACACAATGGATAAATTTATTCAACTAGGTTATACCAATGTGTCAGGCGTAGATAATAGTCAAGCTATGGTAGATCGTAGCAAGTATCCAGACTTAGTAACTGTCAGTGACAGCTTGCCTGCAGGGCCATATGATGTAATATTAGCTAACTGGACATTGCACTTTATTCAAGAGCGTGCACAATACATCCAGGATATCTATGACAATCTAAGTTCCGGAGGTATTGTGATTATTTCTGATAAAATGGATCATAGTATGGAAGCGGAAGAAATGTATTATGATTTTAAGCGAGAGAATAGTGTACCCGAAGAAGTTATCCAACAGAAAAAGAAAGCTCTGATAGGCGTACTAACTACTAAGCCGCTAAAATGGTACATTGACACTTTAGAAGCTGCTGGCTTCTCTGACATTCAAGTAGTTAACTCTAGATTTATGTTCTCGACAATTTATGCAAGAAAATATTAATTTTGTGCCTTCAGGCACAGCTAGTCTTTATGTAAGACATATCCCGGCTAAGTCTAACACCGGCAATGCAATCCTGTTGTTCAACAGTAGAAGTTTGTGCGTAGAATCTACAATGGGCATAGCAATGGGCAGCAAGAGCTATGGCGACTATATGGCCGATGCTGGGGTTGATGCATTCTTAGTAGACCTGCGAGGCTACGGGCAAAGCAGCCCAGTAACTGAACAGTTAGTAGAGGATGTTGCACTAGTCGCCGATCCGTTGGAGGTCGAAGACTACTACACTGACATAACATCGTGCATTAACTATGTTAAGGAAAAGCTAGGTAATGACACTAAAATAACTTTAGTAGGGTTTAGCTATCTAGGTTCGCTGTGTATTACCTACTCTGTCCTGAATCCTGGACTAGTAGATAACATAATCAGTATTAATCCTAAATGGATCAAAGCTAAAGATGATCCTCCTAGCGGTTATAACTTCTATGTAGATGTTGACGAAAAGTTACCATACACTATGGTAGGTATGAACTCTATAGACAAACGCTTTACAGATGCACAACCGGCAGGTAAAGATTTTAAAGAACCACTATGGAGAGAGCAAGCAATGGAAGCATTAGCCCGAGACCACAGGACTTTTGATCCTGTAACAGGCAATTGGAAGCTAGGAAAAATTCCTAACATCATACAACACCTTAAGACTTTCAAGTTTGCAGACTTAAAGTCTAGAGTACTGATAACTACATCACAGTATGATACAGAGAATCCATACTTTGTGACTAACCGACTATATAAATTATTACCAGTTAGCACATCGTATTTCAAAGTGTTGCCTAACGCTACGCATTTATGTGTGTGGGAAAAGAGCAGAGAATTGCTCTACAAATGGACTGCGGAGTTTACTGTATGATACAAGAAAGATATTTAATAACAAGTTTAGAAAACGCTAGTGTATACACTATGACTGCTAGTATCATTACCGCCAATGCTTTGATTATGGGTAATGGCGATGCAGTCATTAAAGTACTAACGCCATTTAATACCGTAGATTTCGGAAAACTAAATCCTGAAATGTTTAAACAAGGTTGCTATACTTTAGATCAACCAAACGGAAACGCACTGCTACTAATGCCAGACGAGCACGTAACAGAATCTTGGAAGGCAATGCGTGAAATTTTAAATATCCGCCAACAATTATTTGGTCGGTGGGAGGCTTTCCAAGCACAGGCACTAGCAAGACAGACACGCTATCGCTGGGCAGAATTTGATCACGTAGCCTTGGAACAAATACAACAGTCGGATCCGGCGACCGGTACTTATACCTGGATGCTAGAAGAGTATGCTAGAATCTTAGAAGTACCTGTCGAGCAAGCATACAAAGAATTAAAGCTAAGGCTAGAGTCGGACTTGATGACCAAGTTCCGTATTCAAGCACTAGCAGAGAAATGGAAAGGTTACATTAACAATGTAACACGTAAGGAAGAAGTAGATCCTATTAGAAGGTCTATGGCTAGAGAGTTCTGGCAGAACAGTTCCATATGAGCGACTTATACTACTTTAACCCCTTATCTATCGTACATCACTCTTTTAGGAAAGATGTGCTTAAATGGGGCAAGGTCTACGGACTAATCGGGCACGCTGTGGGTATGAACGACCGTATGAAATTGTTCAAGCAACCTGTAACACAAAGCATATACAGCAAGTGCGAACTGCCTGAACTCAAAAGCATAGACTTGACTTACGAAGATTGTTGCAACCGTAGAGCAAAAGAACTGTTTGACTTGAGTGAGCAGTTGGGTAAGCCACTGGGTATTATGTGGAGCGGCGGCATCGACAGTACTATGATTATGGTTAGTTTTTTAAAGAACTACCCAATGTCTGTATTAAAGGACAGGCTAAAGATTATCACTAGTGCAGAAGCTGCAAACGAAAACCCTAACTTCTACAAAAATTACATCATCCCTAACTTCGATCTGGTTAACGCCGAACACACTCCTTGGCTATTTGACGGTTCAATGATCTTAGTCAGCGGGGAATTTAACGATCAGTTGTTTGGCAGCGACTTGATGAAGATTTATATTGCTAACAGAGGAGCAGAAAGTCTTAGCAGCAAGTACAGTAGGGCAACAGTTTTTAACTACATAGACACTAAGATAAAAGACCAAGAAGTTACAACTATATTAGTCGATGCAGTAGAAGCGTCTGCTAGAGCTTACGGAATAAAAATAGAAAAGAACTCCGATTTCTTTTGGTGGTATAACTTTTGCTTCAAGTGGCAAAGTGTATACTTTAGGATGTATGCTCTAACTGCACCTCGTTACTTCTCTAACCTAACACCGGGATGGAACGATACTTATATGCAGCACTTCTATCACTCGGATGAATTCCAGCTGTGGAGCATCAATCATCCAGAAGTCAGAATTATATCAGACTGGAAGAATTATAAACAAGCTGCTAAGGACGAGATCTTTAAGTTTGATAAAGATTACGACTACTACAAAAACAAGATTAAACGAGCTAGCTTGTACACTGTGTTTGGCCAGCGCAAGCTACTAGACGGCATTGACAGCGACTTTAAACCCGTCGAAGTTATTAACCCTAACTTATGGTACAATCCAGACAATCCGTTTAGACAATAAAAAAGGACTCCGCAGAGTCCTTTTTAACTGCAAATTAAAATTATTCGCCTTGGCCTTGGAACTTTGTAGTAATACCGTGTGTTGCATTGTACGCCTTGCGTAGTGCGTTATCGGAATTGGTTGCCATTGCCTTTTTGTATTCTTCTACTACTGCTTTGCTTTCGAATACAATAACAGATTGCCAAACATTAGGCTCAAGTTCGCTTGCTTCTGCGCTGACTACGCCAGGAAAACTCTTAACGAATTCGCCTACACGAGCTGCGGCTTCCGGGTCTACTTGATTCCACCACTTAGCTTCAGCCGGCTTGACTGTTTTAGAAATTAATGTGAATGCCATAATTATCTCCTATCGGCATAGTCGTATGCCCTTACTATATTTATACAAATTCAGGCAGCTACCTTAAATAAACAAGCAAACTACGCATAATATGGGCAAGATCAAACTTAACCGATGTATTAAACTATGTGCCGACTATATGAGCACAGGATTATGGACGTATACTGGTACTATGATGGACTCGAGCAGAGTTCCTATCTCCGACGACCTCTTTAAGGAAATATTAGATTGGACAGAGTACTATGACAATTACGCCAATCAGTATGACATAGGCGACAAAACCATATATAATGCATTTAATGTAGAACATTTTAGTCACTGGGGCAGGCAAATCAGTAGAAGATTACAAGCAGAACTGCCCGACTGGAGTGTTGCTTACTTTGACGAAATGACCCTCACGACTGAGTTTGTAATTGATCCTATTACTAACTACAGTTTATGGGCATATAAAGTAGAATGCGGATCTGATCGATTAGTGCAGGATCTTATAGATTGGCTTGAAGATGCCGGACTAGAATATCATTGCCGCTGGCCAGACGGACAAGTTTGGTTTAAGAAGCAAGAAGATGCTGCGTACTTTTCTCTGAGGTGGTTATGAAAACATATAACGGACATTTATACGAAACCTGCGAAGACTGGCATCCGGTTGTTATACGCAACACTGGGGACTTCTGGCAGGATCATATTGTCCGGGGATCTTGGCTAAGTGAAAACTGCCCTGACGGTAGCTACGACTATGATGCCTGGACATACAATGACGACGAATTAAGTGATCCGCAGCATCGTACCATTTACTTTTTCAGAGACCAAGATGTCGCTTTTAGATTCTCGTTGAGGTGGTCGTGAAGTACCGAGACATACTTAAAGAGATTGTTGCACACTATATCTTTGAGCCTTGCGACGACATTACCTTGCACGCCATTACACACAACTTCCAGTTGAGTTGCCCAGGGCCGTATACATTGGAATGGTACAGTGGACCGAAGAGCTCTAGCTACAAAACAGTTCGCATAAAATTTACAGATTTGAACGAAAAATTGCTGTGGACGCTCAAGTACTGTTAAATATTGTTGTGTTTTTACAACACTTTTACAACTCCTAGGCCAAAATTTGACCAGAAAATACCGTTCTGCTATACTAACGGTACTGCGATGATGCAGGGGATTTGGAAAAGTTGCAAAACGGTTGACCAATAAATCAATCCAAGCTACAATACAAATATTATGAAACGTCGAGAAGTTATTCAACTGCAAGTTAAGCGTCCAAAACGCCGTGCTATTGAGCTTTTTGCTGACACTCGTTTTTTCGAAAAGAAAGAATTGAGCAAAAAAGTCTACAATCGCAAGCAATTTGGTAAGCCAACACTTGACGAATAATTCGATTGGTCATATAATTTGAATTGAGCTAGCAATTCTGCCAAGTTCAACAACTTAACTTTTTTGAAATAGGAGTTTCAATATGTCTAACAAGACTTTCACTTTTGTAGGTTCTTCTTCCCTCAACGGCAAATTCAAGGTCCGTTACACTAACGACAACACTCGCGTCAAGGTGCTAGTTAAAAACGGCCACAAGGACGTCAACTTTGTCGAACTTCCCCGTGCTATGACCAAGGCTGAGATCGAAGCCGAAGGTTTCCTGGCTAAGGTTGTTCCAGAAGGTCAAGTTGTTGACGCAGACGCATCCCAAGAAGCTGCTTAATTGCAAAACAAGCCCGGGTAGCTCCGGGCTACAAATTCTCAGTCAGTTGCAAGGCAATTTGACACAAAATTCAAAATCGCATACAATTACTGTCTAACTTAATTTTTTGGAGTACTTAAATGTCCGCAACTGACGCCCGCACTGTTAAAATTACCGAAGCCGATGTCATCATCCGCCACGCTCTTAAGCGTGACCGTCCTATTATGCTGTGGGGCGGCCCTGGCGTCGGCAAGAGCGATCTTATTGCTCAAATCGGCAGTGCAACTGGCCGTAAGGTTATTGACGTTCGTCTTAACCTTTGGGAGCCTACTGACATTAAAGGCATCCCATACTACAATTCCACTGACAACAATATGAGCTGGGCTCCTCCAGCAGAGCTGCCGCAAGACGAAGACAGTGACGCTATCTTGTTCTTGGACGAGCTCGTGTCTGCGGCTCCTGCTGTACAGGCTGCGGCTTACCAGCTGATCCTTAACCGTCGAGTGGGCACTTACAAACTGCCTAAAAATGTTGGTATCGTTGCCGCAGGTAACCGTATGTCAGACAAGGGTGTTACTTTCCGTATGCCTAGCCCGCTGGCTAACCGTTTCATTCACTTGGAACTGCGAGTAGACTTTGCTGACTGGTCTAACTGGGCTCTTAAGAATGGTATCCACCCAGATGTGGTTGGTTACTTGACGTTTGCTAAGAACGACCTTAACAACTTCGATCCCAAAGTGCACGACCGCTCGTTCGCTACTCCTCGCTCTTGGAGCTTCGTGAGCGAGATGTTGAGTGACGAACTCGGCGAAGGTACTATGAGCGATATCGTTGCAGGTTGCGTTGGCGAAGGTACTGCTATTAAGTTTATGGCGCACCGTAAGATTGCGGCAAAACTGCCCGATCCTACTGAGATCTTGGCCGGTAAGGTCAAGGACCTTAAGGTCAAGGAAGTGTCTGCTATGTACTCACTGACTACAAGTCTGTGCTACGAGCTCAAGTCTGCTTTTGAGAACTTGTCTAAGGACAAGAAGCTAGATGACTGGCATCCAATGTGTGAGAACTTTATCCAGTATATGATGGATAACTTCGAACCAGAAATGGTTATTATGGGTGCCCACACTGCTCTTAAGATCCACGAGCTGCCATTCCAGCACAAGAAGCTCAAGAACTTCCCAGAGTTCTTTAAGAAGTATGCTCACTTGGTAATCGACATTGCCTAAAAAAGCGCCGCAAGGCGCTTTTTTAATGCATTTGACCGATAAATGCAAGTGTGCTATAATAATGGCTTAATAAGGAATTCAAATGACTACTGTAACTGCATCTAAACAACGAGATCGTATTACCAAAGCTCGTGTTAAACTGTTGCTCCACCATCCTTTCTTCGGTAACCTTGCTACTCGTCTTAAGATTGTAGACGCTAGTGACCGTATTCCTACTGCCGCAGTTGACGGCCGGAATATGTATTACAATGACGAGTTCGTTGGCAAGTTGTCTGATGGCGAACTTATTTTCCTAATCGCCCACGAAGTTATGCACTGTGTCTATGAGCATATGCTACGGCGCGGTGAGAGGAATCCGCAAGTGTGGAATATGGCGGCTGACTTTGTTATTAACAACGGCCTTATCCGAGATAGGATCGGCGATGTTATTAAGGTGGTCCCTATTCTCGCAGACCGACAGTACGAAGGTATGACTACAGAAGAAGTCTACGACAAGCTGATGGAAAATGCTGTTGAGATTAAGATGCCTTTGGACACGCACCTTGACTTAGAAGGTGATGGCGACGACAAAGACGGCGAAGGCGACAGTAAGTCGGGTATCGGTAAAAAGATGACCGAAGAAGAACGCAAAGCCTTGCGTGACGAGCTCAAAGATGCAGTGATACAGGCTGCTCAGGCTGCTGGTGCTGGCAACTTGCCTACAGGCGTAGATCGTATTGTTAAGAACATTACTGATCCTAAGATGCCTTGGCAAGAACTGTGCCGTATCCAATTGACTAGTATGATTAAAAACGACTACTCGTTTACTCGTCCTAGTCGCAAGAGCTGGCACACCGGTGCAGTGCTTCCGGGTATGTTGCCTGCCGAAGAAGTAGATGTGTGTATTGCTATTGACACATCGGGCAGTATCTCTAACGATATGGTCAAGGACTTCTTGGGCGAAATCCAAGGCATTATGGGGACCTTCGACAGTTGGAACATTAAGATTTGGTGCTTTGATACTCAAGTGTACGCAGAGCGCGACTTTAGTAGTGACGCAGGTGACGACATTGCTGACTACGAACCCCAAGGTGGTGGTGGCACTATGTTCGAAGCTAACTGGGAATATATGAAAGAACGGGATATCCAGCCAAAACAATTCATTATGTTCACAGACGGCTACCCTTGTGGTACTTGGGGCGACCCAGACTACTGCGACACGCTGTTTGTTGTGCACGGCGCACCAAGTATCGAAGCTCCGTTTGGCGTAACTGCGCACTACGAGTTCAAACACAAGTAATTAAATTTACTTTTTACAAGGCTACAGTTGACCTGTAGCCTTTTTTATTTGTATAATAAGACTGTACTATAAATAAAATACACACTTAACCCAGAGGTATAAAAATGGAATTAACTGATCAAGACTTAGCGGCTGCGGCCCAAATTATCGATGCTGCCGTTCAGCGCGGTGCTTTCAAAGCAGGCGAGGCTACACTAGTAGGCGCAGTATACAATAAACTAACTGCATTCGTAGAAGCTGTTAAAGCTCAACGTGAAGCAGATGCTGCCGCAAAGGCAGAGCAAGAGCAAGCAGAATCAACTGCTGCTACTGCAACAGGCGAAGACGCTGCTTAATTAGAAAGACACACAGAGATGAAATTCTTAAGACACGTAGGAACATTACGAGATACCGGACACCGTGTAATCGTAGTTTTCCGTAAACTACCAGACGAGCCACAGAGCTGCTTAGTTGTAGAAACTGATAGCTTACCGGACCGCTTCCACCAGAACCTAATGGACGCAGTAGAAAGCCTAACTGCACAAGAGACACTAGAGTTCTTCGAATACGCAAATCGTCAATTCTTCTATGACGGTAGTAATATGCTAAGTACACTGCACAACAAAGGTTTCTTACGTAAGATTCCTACTGAGCGTGTTATTATGCGTCCACGCATCGACGTCGAGATTAACTTGTCTGAGCTGAACCGTAGCCTAGACCAACTAAGCTCGGGCGTAGATCCTGCTACTATTCAGCCAGGTGATGGACCTGTTGCTAATCACGACGAAGGCGTGATTGACGATGCCACACTTGCGCAAAACCTACGCAAACAAGCAGAGTTGTTTGAAAAGCAAGCTACCGAACTACGTGCACAAGCCGACAGTATCGATCCTAAGGCTACAAAGACTCGTAGCAAGAAGAAGAGTGCTGCTGTTGCTTGATAGCATATTAGAGCAAATAAAACAGGAAAGGCTGCGTCAGCAGTCTTTACCTGGTAGCGAGTACGACCTTACATATTCCCTAAATGATTGGATTTCCATCGTTATCCATTATTTGGCACAGGATGTAAATAGAAAAGGCATTAAGCCAGAACGTGAAGTGTTCAGAGATAACTTAGTAAAAGCGGCGGCGGTCATTGTTGCGGCACTTGAACACGAAAACTCGTTATGCAAGAATAAAGAATTGGTTAAAGACGATGGCACTGATAAAGAGGGACAGAAGTTTCGATGACATCCTAAATGATGTTGTTATGAACGAGTTGCCCGTTAAATTTATTGCAACAGTAAATGTTGTTCTTAATAATGGATCTTCTATTGTATTTGAAGGTGCAGACTTAGAAGGACTAGATGACATAGACACTATACTCAAGTCAGATGAGCTACAAGAATACAAAGATATGATAGTCGATGTACAAATTACAATGGACAGCGACTTACTCAAGAAAAGTGTAACCAAGCACGTTGCAGGTTTACTAGCTAAACACTTCGGCGAGGGCAAATGAAAGCAATATTTGCAGTCGATGCACGTGGCGGTATCGGCAAAGACGGCACACTACCTTGGCCGAAAAACAAGGAAGACTTTGCCTGGTTCAAACAACACACACTAGGCAAAACTGTAGTAATGGGCAGGAAGACTTGGGACGATCCTGCATTTCCTAAGCCGTTACCTAATAGAACAAATATAGTCATAACCAGCACTCCTATTGACACGCCGGGGGTGATTACAGTACAATCTATAAACGATCCTGCTGTACCTGCTGACGCAGTTATAATAGGTGGTGCACGTTTAATAGAATCCTGTGCCGACCAATTAGATACTATATACATCACACGATTCGGCAGTGACTACCAGTGCGATACATTTGTTGACACTGAAGTTCTATTAGAGAATTTTACATTTAACGAATGCACTATAAAAGCAGAGCTCGCATTTGAGGTTTGGAAAAGATGCAACAATACTTAAAAGATTTACAATTTATTTTAGACAATGGTGTGGAAGCACAGGATAGAACCGGCACTGGTACAATTAGTGTGTTTGGTATGCAGTCTCGATATGACTTGTCTAAGGGCTTTCCTGCTGTAACAACTAAAAAGCTAGCGTGGCGGGCTGTTGTCAGTGAATTACTTTGGTTCATAGAAGGAAGCGGGGACGAAAGACGACTCGCTGAGATACTACACGAAACCCGTGACGCTACCAAATCTACTATCTGGACTGCCAATGCACAAGCCGAATATTGGAGGCCTAAGGCAGAGTATTCCGGGGACTTGGGCAGAGTTTACGGAGTACAATGGCGCAAATGGAAAGCTATTAAAAAAACTGTAGATTCTACTGTTAAGGACGACTTCGGCACTACTTGGCACGTACAAGGCGGGTTGCACTGTAAAGAAGTAGATCAACTTGTACAACTAATAGAAGGCATCAAGAAGGATCCGGAAGGTCGCAGACATATTCTTACTGCTTGGAATCCCGGTGAGATTGACCAAATGGCACTTCCTCCCTGCCATTGTTTTGCACAGTTCTATGTTCGCAACGGAAAATTAAGCTGCCAAATGTATCAGCGTAGCGCAGACTTCTTTTTAGGTGTTCCGTTCAACATTGCCAGCTATAGCTTGTTTACGCATATGATTGCACAAGTGTGCGGTTTAGGTGTAGGAGAGTTTGTACACACAGTAGGAGATGCGCACATATACCTTAATCACATTGAACAGGTACAGGAGCAACTATCGCGCGAAACACTGGCGCTGCCCACTCTAAAACTAAATCCTGCTGTCAAGGACATAGATGGATTTACAATGGCAGATATAGAATTAAGTGGCTATGTCAGTCACGGTGCCATTAAAGCTGCTATGGCTGTATGACCTTTAGTGTAGTTAATATAAATCCAGATGACTTGCCTCATTTTGTGTTACTAAAGGAATTTTGTAGCACTATCGAAAATACTGAGGCAGATCACCTTGCGTCTGTTAATATGCGTTACACAGACTGGGGAACAAATACTGCTAGTCTTTTGTATTTGCTCTATATAGAAAAGCGTCTAGTACCTCCCACTGGCAACTACTATTTGCTATGCGAAGGTAACTGCGGAATAGCAGGGAGCGGGGTTTACATTAAAGACAATATCGCTGTGCTGTTAGTCAGGACCTGGACGTTTAAAGAGTACCGTGCCCAATACCTTATACACGAATACTTGTTACCAAAACAATTGGAATGGGCCAAGTCCCGAGGTGTAAAGAGCGCAATCATAACAGTTAACGAATATAATAAAGGACTGTTAACAATATTCAAAAGAGCGCAAAGCCGAGATCACCATCCAATGAGCAAATGGTACAAGAATGCTATCATAAACGACACTCCCGAAATAATACAACATACCCCACAATGGACTGTAACCTTTAATCTAGATTAAACATCGACAGTAGAAAGCACCTATAAATAACTGTATGTTTAATGACAATGTTATAGATGTCGAGTCTTACCCTATAGTTTTTGACAAGTTGAAACTAAAAATGGAGCTAGGATTCTTGTTAAAAAAGTTTCCCTGGCATCCGCACAGTAATCAACTTAGTCTCGTGCATACTGGCGAATTTGACGATCCTGCTGACCAAATATACGATGGCATAGGTAGTATTATCAAGCCCGGACTTGATAATCGTCTTAATAAAGTGTATGTCGAAGGTAAAGAGAAAGATAAATTCATCCATTTGCACCCTGCAATAAAAAACACATACTTTGAGTTTGTTATTAACAAAGTAAGAGAGTTTAGTACGAAACCTGTCGGAAGGATTAGGCTTATGCTGCTAAAGTCTAAAACTTGCTATAGTTGGCACAAGGATGACGATGCTATTCGTTATCACGTTCCTATTATAACAAATCCCAGATGCTTTATAGTGACGGAGCACGGACTATATACTATGCCGGATGAAGGCAAGGTCTACAGTTTAGTTTCCACTGCTATGCACACTGCAATGAATGCCAGCCACGACGACCGTGTGCATTTACTATTTGACACTATATGAAATATTTTAAATTTATCGGTAACATCGATGTCTCTGCTGCGTTAGAAGAAGTCACAGCAAACGATCATATGTTTGCACCGCATACTCCGAGGCCAGAACAAAGCCCCCCACTAAGAGAGGGCAGATCTATACACTTGCGCATACACGACAAGAATCACAAAAGTGATGAGATATCTGATGCAAGAGGTGCTAAGGAACTAGCAGATAAAATGCTAGAAGCAGTTGATGCTGAAGCATTTTATAGATTACCGCAGTGCAGGAAGTTAATCAACCAAGCTATGACAATGACTTTACCCGGATCTAAATTAGGACGTTGCTATATTGCTAAAATGTCGCCGGGCGGAAACATATACCCTCACGTTGACCCGGGAAAGTATTTTGATTTGCACGACCGTTATCACATTGTGCTTAAAACCAATCAAGGCGTTAGTTTCAGCTGCGGATCCAACAAGATAGAAAATGATATAGAGACTGTTAGATTTGAGCAAGGCGAGCTTTGGGTATTCGATAACAAAACTATGCACTGGGCATCAAACAAAGGCGACGAAGATCGCATACACATTATAATGGATGTTAGAAATGATACCTTACACTTCCCTCACTGAACACATTGGTGCTCGTGTTGAACTAAGTTATAACGAAGCTATGAACTTAGATTCTAGCGAATTTAGAAACCTATTGTTCAAGCACAAGATCTTAGTATTTAAAAACTGGCAGGGGTTAAGGCCGAAACAAGTCCTTGACCTTGCACAAAAACTAGGAACTCCGTGGACCTATGAGCAATATAAAAGAATCAAAGAAGATGCAAGATTTGACGCTAGTGGACGAGCTTACACTGACTATACTAATACTAGCTATTCTAGACTGTTCTCTGGCATACCGTGGCACGTAGACATTGCTAACGAAAAAGAGTTTCCGAGATACCCTGCACGAATATTATACAACATAGAATTGCCTAGTAATTTTAGAGGTATGACTACCGACGTTTCAAACTTAGCAGTAGCGTTTGACGAGTTGTCAGAATCTGACAAATCTTTTTATTCTGATGTTTATTTTGTTTATCAGAGCTGGCAGAAAATAGGAACAAACATAAAGGAGTTACCCGCAATAGAAACGCACCCTATCACAAAAGAAAAATTCCTACGGCTTAACGCAGTCAGTCAAGAAAATGGTTGGATAAGATCGTGGTACAAAATAAACAGCGACGGCACCAAACAGTACTTAGACAATGAACGGCTGAAAACTATAATTAAAGAAACAGGCGATAAGTATCAATACTCGCATAACTGGAATGTAGGCGATCTTATTATTTTTGATAATTGGGCAACGCTGCACAGAAAAGGCGAGGGCGAGATTTTCGAAGGCAGTACAGGAAATAGGAGATTTGTTCGAATCTCTATAGACACACAAATAGACCCAGAATTTAACTATGGTAACACTGACACAAAATAATCACTTCCATTGGACCTACAACGGCGTTCCGTTTGCTAATAGGGTATTAGATACCGATGTATTCAAAATGCACTGGGATAAAGTATCTCGCAAGCCAATGGACTTCAAATCCGAGTGCCTTGATGTTGTTACAAAAATAAAAGATACATACCCGAACGAACAGTTTAGTATATTCTTCAGCGGTGGCGTTGACAGTGAAGTATTAGCACAGGCGTTTTTGTTAGCAGGTGTTCCTTTTGTCGCTGACATACTAAGGTTTAAAGACGGCTACAACGACCACGATATTAAGTATGCTATAGACTTTTGCGAGTATTATAATGTAAAATATAGAGTACACGAAATAGATATTATCGAGTTTTATAAAAGCAAAGAGTACTTGCCTATAGGCATCAAGTACCAAAGCAGCCAAATAGCACAAATACAGTTGATTTGGTTAATGAATAAAATCGACGATGCTGTTCCTGTATTAGGTACCGGCGAAGTATTCTTCGAACAAAAGTTTGACTATGCTGCATTTTTAAATAACCCAAACGAACGAAATGTCAGATGGTTTTACTATGTTAGAGAAAACAATGACCTAAGTGTTCCTAAGTATGCACACATTAATCAACGCCCTGTTATCAGTGAGTTCTTTAGTTATACTCCTGAAATTATGTTAAGCTATGCAGTAGACCCGTTAGTAACTAAACTAGTTACTAATCAATTAGTAGGCAAGCGTAGCGTACAGGCGATAAAGAAAGAAGTATATGGGCAGCACTTTCTACTAAAGCCAAGGCCTAAGTATCACGGATACGAAACATTAAAGTTATTAAACTTTAACGCTAAACAAGAAATGCAACAAGTTATACCCTATAACGACAATGTATTTCAAATATATGTAAAAGATTTTGTAGAGTCACTAAGATGATAGTTAAACAGTTAGACATTAGTTACCTAGACCAAATTAACCTAATGAATCAGGATAAGACTACTTACGCAGGAGTAGACTTAGATAAGATGCCTTGGTACAAACCTCATTTAGAAATTACCAAAAGTCATACTATGGTTAATTACTATTT